>OGMB01000998.1_pt1 | contig 13432 bp, 10 predicted proteins | sample 1573001 | NCBI WGS metagenome assembly OGMB01 (sample SAMEA2581921, study PRJEB24529) | metagenome | biome: Human gut stool | place: China | collected 2011
GCTGGCAGGCGGCTGGTGGCTGCTGAAGCCCAAGGGGGCAAAGCCCGCCAACGTGGATACTTCCTATACAGAAGCAGTGCCGGAGACCCGGGATGTCTCCAACACGCTCAGCGGCACCGGTACGCTGAAGCCTGCCAATACTTACAGCGTCAAATCGCTGGTGTCCGGCAAGGTGCTGACCGGCGGCTTTGAGGAGGGCGATATCGTGGAGGAGGGCACTGTGCTGTACACGGTGGATTCCTCCGATGCCACCACCAAGGTGGAACAGGCTGCCATCACCCTGCAGCAGGCGCAGCGCAGCTACGATAAGACCGCCGACCGTCAGTATGTGCGTGCCGAGGTGGCGGGCGTCGTCAGCAGCCTGAAGGTGAACAAGGGCGATGAGGTAAAGAGCGGTCAGGAAGTGGCCGTGGTGCGGGACAGCTCCAAGATGAATCTGGTGCTGGAGTTCCCGGCTGCGGATGCCGCTAACTTCTCGGTAGGGCAGACCGCTCAGGTGACGCTGGACGGTACCTTTGAGGTGCTGCCCGGCACTATTACCGCTGTGACCGGCACCGATGCCCTGAGCACCGGCAACCTGCTCACCCGCACTGTGACCCTCTCGGTGTCCAATGCGGGTGGTCTGACCACGGCACAGGCTGCAACGGCTGTCATCAACGGGGTGAGCTCCATTGCAGCAGCCAACTTCCAGTATCAGGCCGAGCGTACCCTGACTGCGCTGACTTCCGGTACTGTCACCGCCATCAATGTGCGGGAGGGCGGCAGCGTGAACAAGGACGATATCATCCTGACCCTCAGCGGTGAGGAACTGACCGAGTCCATCCAGTCTGCCTCCGAGACCCTGCGCGGCGCGGAGCTGTCCATGCAGAATATGCAGGACACTATGGATAGATACACCATCACCTCGCCCATCAGCGGCACCATCATCGAGAAAAATGCCAAGGTGGGCGATGCCCTGAGCACCGGCAGCGACCTGTGCACCATCTACGACCTGAGCTATCTGGAAATGACCATCAACGTGGACGAGCTGCAGGTCAGCAGCCTGAAGGTGGGACAGTCCGTACAGGTTACTGCAGACGCCGTGAAGGATAAGACCTACGAGGGCGTGGTTACCCGTGTGTCCATGAAGGGCGACACCAGCGGCGGCACCACCACCTACCCGGTGACCGTGCGCATCGACGAGACCACCGGTCTGCGCCCGGGCATGAACGCCAACGCCGAGATCGTGGTGGCACAGGCTAAAAATGCGCTCACGGTGCCTAACGCCGCCATCGTGCGGGGCAATTATGTGCTGGTGCGGCAGGATTCGCCCAGCGCCGTGAACGCTGATACTTCCATGAGCGCACCAGAGGGCTATGTGTATGTCCAGGTCAAGACCGGTGTCAGTGACGACAACTATACGCAGGTGACCAGCGGCCTGTCCGAGAGTGATACCATTGCCTACGACCCCAGCTCCGTGAGCAGCGACAGCTACTATGACGACGGTGGCTATGGTGATATGGGCGGCGGAGAGCTCGAGGATACCGGAAACAATGCAGACCTTGCCGAGGGCGGCGAGGAGACGCTGCCGGAGGAGACGGAAAACGGTGAAGCCCCCGCAGCGGACGCTGAAGAGCCCGCAGAGGGCATCGACCCCGCCGAGGCCGGCGCAGTCGTGGTGAATTGACGCAGGAGGGATGAATGAGCGCTCTGATCGAGTTTGATGCGGTGTGCAAGTACTACCAGATGGGCGATACCACGGTAAAAGCTGCCGACCACATCACCATGAAAATCGAAAAAGGCGAGTTCGTGGCCATCGTGGGCCAGTCCGGCTCGGGCAAATCCACCTGTATGAACATCATCGGCTGTCTGGATGTGCCCACCTACGGCACCTACCGGCTCAACGGCCGGGATGTGGGCAAGATGAACCGCAACGAGCTGGCCGCTGTCCGCAACGAAATGCTGGGCTTTATCTTCCAGCAATACAATCTGCTGCCCAGGCTGAACCTGATGGAAAACGTGGAGGTGCCGCTGGTGTATGCGGGCATCTCCCGCACCGAGCGCCACATCCGCGCCCGGGAGGTGCTGGAGCAGGTGGGGCTTGGCGACAAGCTGAAAAACCGCCCCAACCAGCTTTCCGGCGGTCAGCAGCAGCGCGTGTCCATTGCGCGGGCACTGGTGCGCAACCCGCCGGTCATTCTGGCGGACGAGCCCACCGGCGCGCTGGACTCCCATACCGGCCGCGAGGTGCTGGGGCTTTTGCAGCAGCTGCACAAGCAGGGACACACCGTAGTGCTGATCACCCACGACAATTCCATTGCCGTGCAGGCCGACCGCATCATCCGGCTGGAGGACGGTCAGGTGGTGTATGACGGCGACTCCCACGCACCGGAGGCCATGGTGCAGCCCACCCTGCTGCCCGAAACGCCGGAAAAGGAGGAACAGGCATGATCTTTGAAACCTTCCGGCAGGCTATCCAGAACGTGTGGAGCAACAAGCTGCGCACCTTTCTGACCATGCTGGGCATCATCATCGGCGTGATGGCGGTCATCGTCATCGTGGGTCTGGGCAACGGCATGACCAAGAGCATGCGGGACAGCTTTTCCGCACTGGGCACCAATACCCTCAGCATTCAGGTGTGGGGCTACGGCTCCCGCTCCGTGTCGGTGGAGGAGATGTACGACATCTGCCAGCGGCATTCCGACCTGATCAAGGCGGTGTCGCCGCAGGTCAACTTCAGCGGCAAAGCCAGCGGTACGCTGAAGATCGGTACCACCAGCTACCGCTGGTCCAAGATGAGCGGTGTGGACGAAAACTTTACCGAAATGAAGAATTACCAGATCGTTCAGGGGCGCGGCCTGCAGTACATGGATATGCAGGACAACAAGCAGGTCTGCGTCATCGGCGATTACCTCAACCGCGTAGCCTTTGGCGGCAACGGTGTGGGGCAGACGCTCAAGATCGGTGCCAACAAGTTCCGCGTCGTAGGTGTGCTGTCTGCCAAAGTCAGCGACCCCACTATGCAGCAGGGCAGCGATGACGACTGCGTTTACCTGCCCTACACCACCGTGATGCGGCTCTCCAGCCAAAGCATGGTGGACTGCTACACCGCCATGATGGCCGACGAAAGCCTTGCCAACGAGGCCAAGGCCACCATGGAAGAGGAATTGATGTCGATCCTCAAGACCGAAAACGGCTACTATGTGTACAGCGCCAGCGAGTGGCTGGAGGAAATGAACAAGATGATCAACATGGTCATCGTGATACTTACCGGCATTGCCAGTATCTCGCTGCTGGTGGGCGGCATCGGCATTATGAACATCATGCTGGTGTCTGTGACCGAGCGCACCCGCGAGATCGGCATCCGCAAGGCGCTGGGCGCAAAGGAGCGCACCATTCTGGCGCAGTTTGTGGTGGAAGCAGCCACCACCTCCGCGCTGGGCGGCGTTTTAGGCATTGCGCTGGGCTATGTGGTGTCCATGGCGGCCAACAAGGTGCTGCCCATGTTCATGACCGATACCACCGTTACGGTAAGCCCCTCCTTCAACTCCATTGTGGTGGCCTTTGGCATCTCGGTGGGCATCGGCGTGCTGTTCGGCTACCTGCCGGCGCGGCGCGCAGCCCGGCTGAACCCCATTGAAGCATTGCGCTACGATTGATCGCGGCGGCGTGATAAACAAAGAACAAGAGGTACGACCAATGAAAAAACGGATTCTCGCATTTCTGCTGGCGGTCAGCATTGCGGTGTCGGCGCTGGTGCTGCCGGTCTCGGCGGCCAGCATCAACAACACGGCCCTGCAGACGGCTATTACTCTGGGCGCTATGCCCACCGGTCAGGAACTGAGCGCCAACATTACCCGCGGCGCTTTTGCCAAAATGCTGGTGTCCTTTTCCACTTACCGGGAGAGCGTAGGCGCACAGGGTACGGTGGGCACTTTGTACCGGGATGTGCCCGGCACCTCCCAGTGGGCACCCTACATCCGCATTGCAGTGCAGCAGGGCTGGATGAACGGTTACACCGACGGCTCCTTCCGCCCGGACAACACCGTCACGCTGGAGGAAGCCTGCGCAGCGGTGCTGAAGCTGCTGAGCTACAAGACCACCGACCTGACCGGCTCCTTCCCGCAGGCACAGCTGAACAAGGCGCAGCAGATCGGTCTGCGGGATCAGCTGACCTGCACGCAGGGACAGGCTATGACCTACGAGCAGAGCACTCTGCTGCTGTACAATGCCCTGCGCGCCAACACCGCCAGCGGCAGCGCCTACGGCAGTTCGCTGGGCTTTACGGTGTCCAACGGTCAGGTGGATACCTCCTCGGTGCTGCTCAAGAGCCGCAAGGGCCCCTTTGTAGCAGAAGGGGGCACCCAGCTGCCCTTTACGCCGGTGAGCGTCTACCACAACGATAAGGCCTCCGCTTCGGCAGAGCTGAACAAGTACGACGTGTACTATTACAGCGAAAGCCTGCAGACGGTGTGGATCTACACCCGCCGCGCCGCAGGCCGCATCACAGCGGTATCGCCCAGCGCCAGCGCGCCTACCGCGCTGACCGTGGCGGGCAGCAATTACACGCTGGGCAGCTCTGCCGTGGCGTCCAAGATCTCCTCCCTGAACGGCGGCGGCGTGGGCGAAGTGGTTACCCTGCTGCTGGGCATGGACAACGAGGTAGCCGATGTGATCACCGGCGAGGAAGCCGACAGCGTGTTCTACGGCGTGGTGCAGACCGCTACCCGCAGTCTTGTGGAGGATAACGGCGCAGACGTGCTGCAAAAGATCTCGGTAATGTGCACCGACGGCATCATCCGCACCGTGAACATCGACAAAAGCCTGAACTACCCCACCGGCTGGCTGGTGGAGATCAGCGTGACCCCCGAAGGGGAACAGGTGACCGCCATCGAGTCCAAATCGGTCAGCGGCACCATCAACGACACCGCCACCGCGCTGGGGGACTATGCTCTGGCCGATGACGTACAAATTCTGGATACGACATCGGAGGGGTTGGCTGGGACGGTTCGTCCCAGCCGAATAGCGGGGACAAAGCTGAACGCACTGGCTGTGCGTTACTATACGCTGAATGAGCAGGGGCAGATCGACCGCCTGATTCTGAACGATGTCACCGGTGACCTGTGGAAATACGGCGTGCTGGACGATGTGAAGAATCTGGCCTTCAACGCCAGTTCCGTTCTGGGCACCCTGACCGGCAGCGGCTCCTCCGGCTCGGGGGATAGCTCTTCCGGGGACAGTTCTTCCGGCTCCGGCAGCGGTTCCACCGGGGATAGCTCCTCCGGTTCCGGCTCTACCGGCGGCACCACCAACACGACCACCGTGGTGGACGATCTGCGCAGTGTGCTGGTGCCCACCACCAGCGAGATCCTGTGGGGCGTCATTGACGGCTCGCTGCTGAGCACGGTCTGGAACCGCATCACCAGCAGTTCCGGCTCGCTGCTGAGCATCGGTCTCAAACAGCTGGCCAACATTACCGGCCAGCCTATGAGCACCATCCTCAACTTTGTGGGCGGCGGCGCTACCTACATCTGCTACGTCAACGGCAGTCAGGCTAGCTTTTCTACCTCCATCAAGTATCCGGTGCTGGCGGGCGGTCTGGCAGTGCGGCAAAACGTGAACGGCACGGTAAAGGCCATGATCCAGCTGATGCCCATGAAGATCGACAAGGTGGGTGCAGCCTCGGTGATGAGCAACGGCACCCGCTACGAGACGGCTGACGATATGCAGGTGTACCTATGGTACAAGGGGCAGTATTACGCCACCAAGCTCTCTGAGGTGAACTCTGAGGGCTACTACCTGACCGGCTGGTACGATAACTTTGGCTGCGCAGCAGGCAAGCGTGTGCGGGTGATCGTGGCAGTCAAAAAGGACTGATGGACTACTATAACCCCCGGCGCAGGGCACTGCGGGCGGTACGGCAGCTGCTCTACCCGCGCGAGTGCCCCTTCTGCGGCCGGGTGCTGGGAGATGTACGGGATTGCCCGGACTGTGCAGAACAGCTGGAAACGCTGCGCCGCAAGCCTGGCATCCGGCTGGACCCGGCGCAGCACTATATCAGCAATCTGGCCGGTGCGGCTGCGCCCTACCGTTACAGCGGCTGTGTGCGGCGCGGCATCCTGAACGCAAAGTATCAGGGCAAGCCGTGGCGGGCTGTGGAGATGGGCAACCGTCTGGTACAGCTGGCCTTTGGCGGTGAACTGACCGTGCAGTACGGCGAGCTGCTTCCGCAGCCGGTGCCGTGGGCGGCCATCGGGTACGACCTGATCGTACCGGTGCCGGCCTCCGGTAAAAGGCGCGGCTACAATGTGCCGGAACTGATGGCGCTGCCGCTGGCCAAGGCTATGGAGGTGCCGCTGGCACCGCAGGCACTGGAGCGCACCCGCGCCAAACGGCATCAGGCCGGTCTGCCGCTGGAGCAGCGCATAGCCAACGTGGCAGGTGCTTTCCGGGCGGCGCAGCCGCAGCAGCTGGAGGGCAAGCGCATCCTGCTGGTGGATGACGTCATCACCACCGGCACAACAGCTGCCGCCTGCGCGCAGGCACTGCTTCACGCTGGGGCAGACAGTGTGTTCGCGCTGGCCTTTGCTACGGTGGAGTTTAACGCACCGCCGGACGACACCACCCCTATCCATGAGGACGATGAGGAAGATGTGTATCGCGATTTTTGAAAATAACGCTCTTTCGCGCATCCTTTTGGCAGGCAAAAGCCGGGACAGTAAAATGTAAAAACTGCATCAGAAATTTGGAAAAAGCGCTTGACAAAACGGGCAAAGTCGGGTATACTAATCAAGCTGTGAGCGACAAACGCAAACAGATATCCGGGTGTAGCGCAGTTTTGGTAGCGCGCTTGAATGGGGTTCAAGAGGCCGTGAGTTCGATTCTCGCCACTCGGACCATAAATCCAACGATTTCACGTTAGAAATCGTTGGATTTTTTTGTTTATAGGCTGGCCTCATTTGGTTTTGACCACAATTTTGACCACAATGCCAAAGATTTTATCTGGTCTAATTAGTGCTGTTCCGTCCAATTTTCAGGCCGAAAACGCCTCGCTGAACAACTGGATCGCACTCTGCCGAATGGATTCCTGAACATGGAGATAATGCTCAGTCATCTCGGTGTCGGCATGGCCTACGATGCTCTGGATGGTCTGGATATCCACGCCCAACGCCTGCATCTGCGACACATAGGTGTGGCGGCAGCTGTGCGGCGTGAGCAAGCGGACATCGCCCGCTTCTTCCAGAGATTTGCGAAATACATCCCGGAAATGGGTGGGATTGCAGGGCAAGCCGGTCTTGGGGCTTTCCCAGATGAACTGGTCGGTGGTATCCCGCAGCTTGATGGCACACGGGCGGACATTCAGCGGCACCGGAATATCCCGGATACTGTCTTTGGATTTCGGACTGCCGATGCTGACTGTACCTTTTACGACCTTTACTGCCTGCCGGATGTGAATGACAGAGCCATCTTCTTCAATAAACTGCGGCTCCAAAGCCAGAAGTTCCTGCATTCTCATTCCAGTGCCGAGCAAAAGCCGGATGCTCAAGCCCATGCGGTCATCGGGCAGCACCTTCATCAGGTGTGCGACTTCCGCTGTGGTAAAGGCTTCCTTGCGTTTTGCGGTGCCGGATGCCCGCATCTTTTCAGCAAGCCGGACCGGGTTGCGGCGCACAAGGTCATTGGCTTCTGCCTTTTGAAAGATCTGGTAGAGCATCCCTCGTGCCTTGCTGATGTAAGAATCCGAGCGGCCATCGCGCCGCATCCCTTTCAGGAAGTTTTCAATGTCGATGGGGCGTATGACGGTCAAGGGGCGATGGTAAAATCCCTCTTTGAGCATTTTCAGGCAGTATTTATAGCTTTCCTGTGTCGTGGGAGCGATATTATCCCTGTGACCCTCGAACCATGTATCTGCCCAATCCTCGAAGTACAGGATCGTGTCCAGCTGGACACCGCTGATAAGCGCATCCTGATACTCTTTCAGTTTGAGCTTGACCTCCTTCTGAGTCTTGCCATAGAAGGTCTTGAAGCGCGGCGAACCATCTTTCTGGTAGCCGTCCATCATACGTAATTCCCAGCGACCATCGCTGCGGTGGCGAAGCGTACCCTCGCCGTGTGAACGTTTGCTTGGCATATTGCCTCCTTCCTGATGTCAAGTCGTTTCGGGAATAGTATAGAAAAAGAAACCTCTTGAATCAAGGATGTCAGATTAGCCGTTTACGCTGTCCGTGATCCACTGAAGAAAGCGGTCTTTAGGAACGACCATCCGCTTTCCGATGTGGAGCGTGGGAAAGCCGTCCGAACGGAGCAGGATGTAAGCGTTGGCGCGGGAGATGCCCAGCGCAGCAGCGACATGATCGGCTGTCAGGGTGATGGGAAGCTGCTCATACGAAGTGAACTGAGAGCGCATAGAATACCTCTTTTCTCTATATGTTGTGTTAAGTGAATACAGTAGCACTATATATTGTACTTTGATATGTAACAAGGGGCATCTGCGGTTTGCGGATGCCCCTTGTGTATATGGGAGGTATGCCTGAAAATGTCAGAATTTCATCGGCAGTGCGTCTTTTCTGCACTTGCCGTTGTAGGCGGTGTAGATGGGAAAAACGTATTTTTTCCATCCGCGCAGCTTTGCGGGGTCGTCCTGCCCGATGCGGTAAATATCGACCGGGTGGATGTTGCGCAGCGCACGGAGCAGCCGTTCTTCACTGAACTCGCCGTGGTACAGCTCCACAAAGTGCATCATGCCTTTCAGAACAGATGCCCGGAACGAATCCGGTTTGCCCTCCCATGCTGCCACGATGAGCCGCATCGTTTCACAGTAGAGCGGTTCGCCCATCTGCTTGTAGAGCCGGAAAGCCGTACCAACGCAGCCGATGCGGTAATCGGTCAGCTGCTGGCTGTCATAATTGAGGCTCAATCCCACCCGGTTGGTGGCTGCGAGAAACGCCTTGGAAATGGCATCGCCGCCCACCACCTTGGCACGGAGCTTGATGCCTGCCGTCAGCGGCGCAGAGAAGCCGTTCTGCTCGGCAAAGAGCAGGGCTTCCTGCTCCACGGTCATGCCCGTGTACACCTTGCAGAGAATCGGCAGATCTTTGCCGCCGTTGCGGAGGATGCGCCCCTCGATGGTGTGCTGCCCATCCGTTACGATGAACTGACCGTTACGGAAACTGACCTTCGGCTCATTTGCCACATATTCGTTGAAGTGGGCGGCGATCAGTTCCACACGCTTGCGCTCCACACCGCGCTGATACAGTTCGCGGGGGTAGACCAGCTTGCTGCTGTGGATGACCATGAGCTGGTATGGCGGGTTGACATGGATGAAGGGATTGTTATTGTCTTTCAGGCGCATCGCATTTCCTCCTTGATCCTCCAGATGTACGTTTCGGCTTCTTTCAGGATTTCAGCAACCTGCTGCTTACGCTTCGGGATGGTGAGCAGGCTGGGGTTGAACGTGAAGCTATATTCCAGCCGCTGGATCATTGCGTGTACCGCAGCTTCCAGTTCGGTGTACAGCATCATGTCCTCAACGCTCCCGGCGTCCTCAAAGGACGATTTGATGGGCGTGTAAGGATAGATGGGCGGCTTGCCGTCAACCACCTCAGGCGGTGCGTAAGCCGCCGTAGAGCGGATGATGGGTGGAAGCCGCTGAATGCTCCCCATCGGGTTCAGGGCAAGACTGGCACGGACAGCATCATCCACCCGGCTCATTTCCTCCGGGGTGAGGTGTCCGAGGAATTTCAGCACCCTGCTTTTGTCTATGGTAAAGATCTGCTCTGCCTGAACGATGGACGGAACGGAGAGAAAATCGTTCACCAGCAGGCAGTGGGTCGGCTGGGTATACTTTTTTGCAGCCTTGCTTGTCAATGTGGCCACGATCAGCGTGGGCGAGTAAAAATTTCCCACATCGTTCTGGAGAACGACTGCCGGACGATTCCCGCTTTGCTCTGAACCGATGGCGTTGTCGAAACGAGTGAAGAAAATGTCTCCGCGCTGGAATTTCCAGTTTTGAATCAAAAGCTGCCCTCCTTTTTCAATATGTACACCGCCCGCTGCACCTCCTTGGCAGTGGGCGGTGTGTTTGTTCAGCGGTTCATCACAACGTAGTCATGACCGCGCCGGGTCTGGCAGACAGTGCAAGTGTCCATGCTCCGGTCTGCGCTGGGAACAATGGCGATTTTGAACGCCTTGGATTCTACAAAACTGCAAAGGCAGACACCGCAGAGTGTGCGGATGGACCGGATCATCTCCGGGGTCAGTTCCATTTCCTCGTAGATCGCTTGCTCTAAGGTGGTACGGTCGTTCTCGTTCATAAAACCTCCTATGTAGGACAAAAATGTGGATATTAAGAAAACATTGCATTTTGAGACGAAAAGGATATACTTATACTGGAGAAATCTATTTGACAGACAGGAGATTTAATATGATTTCGAGAGCAAAGAAATATGTGGCAGTATTACTGGCTTTTGTATGTGTGTGTATGATATTTTCTCCCCAGACTGCATATGCAGCCGAGGACAGTTCGCAGCATGAAACTGTCAAAGTCGGTTTCTTTGCCATGGATGGTTATCATGTGATGGATGAAGAAGGCAACCGCAGTGGGTATGGCTATGATTTTCTTCGGCTGATGGCCCGTTATTGGGATGTAGATTACGAATATGTCGGATATGATCAGAGCTGGGATGATATGCAGCAGATGCTTGAAGATGGCGAGATTGATCTGGTAACATCTCCCCGCAAAACACCGGAAAGAGAAGAAAAGTTTGATTTTTCACGTCCGATCGGAACCAATAATGGGATTCTGACCGTCCGCAGTGACAACAGCACGATTGTGGATGGCAATTACAGTACTTACAACGGTATGCGTGTGGCACTTTTGAACGGAAGCTCACGAGATAAAGAGTTTGCGGATTTTGCGGGCTATAAAGGATTTACATATGATCCATTTTATTTTGATACGACAGCAGAGATGGAGGAAGCTCTTCAGAGCGGAAATGTTGATGCGATTGCTGCCACTTCTATGAGAAAAACAAACAATGAGCGTATCGTGGATAAATTTGACAGCAGCGATTTCTATGTCATTGTTAAAAAAGGTAATACAGAATTGCTGAATGAGATCAATTATGCAATCGACCAGATGAATGCAGTTGAGGGTGACTGGAAAACGACACTTTATAATAAAAATTATGAAAGCATAGAAACTAAGAATCTGGAATATACGGAGAAAGAAAAAAGTATAATTTCACAGTATTCCAAGGACAACCCGCTTCATGTTCTGTGTGATCCGACCCGTTATCCATATTCTTATAATGAAAATGGTGAGATGAAGGGTATTATCCCGGATTACTTCCGGAAAATTGCAGACTATGCCGGGATTTCCTATGAGTTTCTTACACCTGCCACCAGAGATGAGTATATTGCTTATCAGAAAAATAAGGAAACTACAGATATTAGCATCGATGCGCGCCTGGAAACAGATAACTATGCTGAGACGAAAAAATGGGGGATTACTGCACCTTTCATTACGATGCAGCTGGCAAGGGTGACACGGCGTGACTTTGATGGAAAAATTAATGTTGTTACTACTGTTGACCAGACAGCATCAAATTCAATTGAAGATGCAATGGCACCCGGTGCAGAAAAACTGATGTGCAGTACCCGACAGGAAATGATGGAAGCTGTCCGTAAGGGTAAAGCAGATGCTGCCTTCGTCTACTATTACATGGCACAGGCGTTTGTGAACAGTGACACTACGGGCACCATGACATATACTCTGCTGGAACAGCCTACATTCACCTACCGCATGGTAATTTCATCAACTGAGAACCATGCGCTGGCTGGTATTCTGACGAAAGCAATGTATGCCATGCCCCAAAATCTTGTTGAAGATCTTGCAGCACAGTATACCACATACAAAGCAACAGAGCTGACATTTGTTGACTGGATCCGTCTGCATCCTGTTGTTACTGTTTGGGTTCTTCTTATTTTTGGATGGCTGCTGACTACGATAGCCGTGACAATGGTGCGTCTCAGTGCAAGAAAAAAAGCTCAGAAGGCGGCCCAGGAGAAAGCTGAGGAAATGGCGGAACTGGCAGAGCATGCACAGGCTGCAAACAAGGCAAAAACAGCATTTTTGTCACATATGTCCCATGATATGAGGACACCGATGAATGCAATCATAGGATTTACCGGTATTGCAATGAAAAACAATCCGTCAGACGAAGTGAAAAATTGTCTGGAAAAGATTGACGAAAGCTCAGAGCATTTACTGTCGCTGATCAATGATGTATTAGATCTGACCCACATCGAAAGTGGAAAAGTGAAATACAATCCGGTACCGGCGGATGTGAAAAACATTACAGATTCTGCATTGGATATTATAAAAGGCTTTCTTACGAACAGGGATATCAACTTTAAGATTCAGCGTGAAGAAGCAAAGATTCCAAATGTACTTGCGGATCCTGCACGCCTGCGCGATGTGCTGGTCAATATTCTGAGCAATGCCGTAAAATACACTCCGGATGGAGGGACGATTACATTTGAAGCCCGGTGTCAGGAAAAGGGCGGGGATGGATATATAAATATGCGTTACCGCATTTCGGATACTGGTATTGGCATGAGTGAGGAATTTACAAAAGAAGTTTTTGAGGAATTTGCACAGGAAGATTCCGGTGTGAGAACGCAGTACCATGGAGTTGGACTGGGGATGGCTATCGTAAAGAAGTATGTAGATATGATGGGTGGAACCATTTCCGTGCAGAGTAAAAAGCATGAGGGAACCACATTTACTGTGGATATTCCTTTGGAAATTACAGATAAGGAATGTAATAAGTCAGACACAGGTATTTCTGAAAAGGTGAATCTTACAGGTGTGAATGTCCTTCTTGCAGAGGATAATGAACTGAATGCAGAGATTGCTGCCGTGCAGTTGGAAGAGTTCGGGATGAATGTAGAAAGAGCTGTGGATGGAAAGAATGCTGTTGAGATTTTCAGAAATCATCCGGAAGGCACATTTGATGTAATCCTGATGGATATCATGATGCCTGAAATGAATGGTTATGAAGCGACAAAAGCAATCAGGGCAATGAATGACAGACCGGATGGAAAAAACATTCCTATTATAGCAATGACAGCTAATTCATTTGCAGAAGATGTTCAGGCATCACTGGATGCAGGAATGAACGCACATTTGTCAAAGCCGATTGTGATTGATGAAGTTATAAAAACGATTTTAAGGTATGTATATAATTGATTAGCAGAGGTTCATGAATTAGTGGAATACAATTGACAGGAAGACTAAAGTTTGACAATGTGAGAGTGCTATGTTTCCGCGAACGGGCACAAAACCTGACATCAATCAGAAGGTATCGTGCCATGTGGAGACGGTAGTCTTGCTTTCAAAAGAGGAAGGTTAGGTGTCGGGCGGCAGTTAACCTTCCTCTTTTGAAAGCAA
>OGMB01001007.1_pt1 | contig 13361 bp, 13 predicted proteins | sample 1573001 | NCBI WGS metagenome assembly OGMB01 (sample SAMEA2581921, study PRJEB24529) | metagenome | biome: Human gut stool | place: China | collected 2011
GAAAAATTCTGCTGTTAAATATTTTACGATGTTATCGAGCGCATAGATGGTGATAACATTTTCCTTTTGCTTTGCCAAGGTGTTCAGGCCTGTTATGTAGTTATATTCATCGAGTAACTTTTTGGCATGTGGGAATAATGCTTCGGCAAAATCCGTTGACTCTAAGCCTTTGGATGAGCGTAAGAATAAGTCTGCGCCTAATTCCTGTTCCAGCTCACGAATTGTTTTACTTATTCCTTGGCGAGACACGAAAAGCTTTTCTGCTGCTCGTTGGATATTTTTTGTTGCATAGGCTGTGATAAAATATTGTAATTGCTTTGGCTGCATTGCTTTTTCACCTCAATCTTATTTTACCGCAACTTATTGGTTGCGGTAAAGAACTAAGTTTTTTCTTTTGCTGCAGTGAATCTACGTCTATAATGGAATAAAAACTTATAGGAGGAACAAAATGAAAATCAAGCAAATTCGCAGTGCGACGAATAAAATATTTTATGGTGGCAAAACATTTCTTTTAGATCCTTGGCTTGTGGAGCAATATGGTTTAGGTTGTTTCGATAGTATGCCGGGAAATCCTTACATGGCTGTTGACCCGGTAAAGGCGAAAATACCAATGCCGCTTTTTGCTTTGCCGGAAACGGTAGAAAGCATTTTAAGTGGAGTTGACGCTTATATTATAACGCATATACACCCTGATCATATAGATATCAATATGCAGAAGGGCACTTTTGGTGATGTTTTGGAGCATAATAAGCCAATTTTTGTGCAAAATGAAGATGATGCGCAGGCTTTAAAAGCTTCAGGTTTTCAGGATGTACGCATCCTGAAAAATGATGGGGTTAAGTTTGCAGATATAACCTTATATAAAACACCAGCTTTGCATGGCACGATAAAGCCATCGTCCGATGCTTGTGGTGTAGTGTTTAAAGCAGAGCAGGAAAAGGTTCTATACGTTGCCGGAGATACGATTTGGTTTGATGGCGTGCGTAAAACTTTGGCAAATTATCAGCCGGAAGTAATTATGCTTAATGCCTGCGCTGCGGAGCTGCGTGATTATGGCAGGCTGATAATGAATGATGAAGATGTGGATTGCGTACATCAGACATTGCCGGGAGCAAAGCTGTATCTGACACATTTCGATAATGTTGCTCATGCTTCGATTACACGTAGCCAAATGCGAGGTACGCTTGTACGTCGTGGTGTTGATAATTATGTGATTCCGGAAGATGGGGAAACAGTGATATATTAAAGTAAGAAATAAATAAGCAGCTGTCTTGGCGTGAGACAGCTGCTGTTTTTATTATACGCTTGACTTAGACCGTACTCCAAGTGTTATGCTAGAAGCGAAAACAGCATGAAGGGAAGATACGTATGAGCAAGAAATATAAATTTTTGCTGCTTACACTGTGCGTTGCGGCTTTAGCCTTAAACGGCTGTGCTAAAAACGCTGACAGCGAAGTGCAGGGCAGTGATACCGCCGTTTCCATCATCAATCCGCGTCAGCTTGTCGCTACGGATAACAAAACAGGACGTACAATTATGTGGGAAGCGAAGGTGAAGCAGCCTTATACACTGGAGTATCGCTTGCAGGACGGCAAGGATATACAGGCAGTGCAGGCAACGGACAGCAGCTTTACGGATAAAAACAGTATTATTCAATATACTGCGCGTCTTAGCGGCCTGGTGCCGGGCAGTGCTTATGAATATCGCATCAGCACAGCGCAGAATAAAGGACGTTGGCACAAGCTGAGCACCGAAAAGGGAGATGGCTTTACCGCCTTAATCTTCCCGGATTCGCAAAGCGCTGATTACAGCGGCTGGCAGCAGCTGGCGCGTGAAGCGTACAAGCGCCATCCGCAGAGTGCGTTTTATGTGAATATGGGTGATTTGGTGGATAATGGTCAGGATGCAAGCCAATGGCGTGCCTGGTTTAACAGCGTGAGCGTGTTCGGTGATGCTGTGCCGCTAGCACCGGTTATCGGCAATCATGAGGCGTACAATCTGGAGTGGAAGGAATGCCTGCCTGCAAGCTATACGCATTTGTTCAATGTACCGCAAAACGGCTTGGCGAAGTATCCGAATCAGTTTTACAGCTTTGATTACGGCCCTGTGCATTTTGTGGTGCTTGACACTAACTTCCCGGAGATGCAAAAATTCCAGCCAGATTTGCTGGCAGATGAGCTGCCTTGGCTGGAAAAGGATTTGGCGGCGAGCAATGCGCTGTGGAAGGTTGTTTTGATGCACCGCGATATCTTTCTCTACGGCTTCGGCCCGGAGTCGGGCAGAGCGCAGACCAAGACGCATTTTCTTGATTTCAGCTACCAGCTGATGCCGGTGTTTGAAAAATACAAGGTTGACGCAGTACTGACGGCGCACCTGCATACCTATCGCCGCCGTGTGCCGCTGCAGAACTTTGCGCCTGCACCGCAGGGAAGCGGTGTTACCTATATTCTGACAGGTGTGGCCGGCAGTGTGCGCTATCCTAAGCTGTGGGGCGATTTTGAGTGGGATGCGGCAACAGCGCCGAAGCCGGAAACTGCCAACTATATGACGCTTAAGGCAGATGAGAAAAGTCTGGAGTTTAAAGCTTTTTTGCCGGATGGGAAGCAGTTTGACGAAGTGAAATTAAACAAATAAGCAAAAAGGCTGTCGCATCATCGTAGTGCGACAGCCTTTTCATTGCGCTTAATCAAGCTCAATCAGTTCATATTTGTCATTGCCCATTTTCAGCTCGTGCATAGCGGTGAGCTGATGCAGGCCGTGACGGCTTTCCATGCGCTCAACAAGGTCATGGTTGCTTTCCTTGGCATATACCAAATCGACGGAAGCCTGGTCGATAGCCAGAATGTCGGTAGAAGCGAGGATGCCGATATCGGGGATAGTCGGTTCCGCAGCGCTTAAGCCGGCGCAGTCGCAGTCAACGGACATGCGGCGCAGGACATTGATGTAAACGATGTGCTTGCCGAAGAAATCAATGGTAGCCTTAGCGGATTCCGCCATGTTTTCCATGAGCAGCTCTTTGCCGGGCCATACGTTCCAATCTGCAGGCAGGTTATCCTTATCTACACCGTGAACCTGTGCTTTGCCGATGCGTCCGTCAGCGCAGCCGATAGCAAGGTTTTTCATGGAGCCGCCGAAGCCGCCCATAGCGTGACCTTTGAAGTGCGTTAAAACGAGCATGGAATCGTAGTTGACGATGTTTTTGCCCATGGAAACCTCTTTAAAATGCTTACCGTGGCGGACAGGAAGATTAACGGTGCCCTCTGCGTCCATGATATCAACAGGGCAGAAGGTCCAGCCGTTAACCTTTAAGGTATCAAGATGATCTTCGGTGGTGTAGCGGTCACCCTGATACAGGGTGTTGGTTTCTACGATGGTGCTGTCAGGGATTTGCTGCTGCAGCGCTTTAACCAGCTCGCGCGGCAGAATGTTGGGACCGTGCTTTTCGCCGGTGTGCAGTTTGATAGCAACCTTACCGTAAATGCTTTCATTAACTAAATCATATAATTTGATGAGATGCTCTGCATCAATGTGCTTGGTGAAATATACTTTGGCATGAGAGGCTGCGTTATCGGTTTTGCCAACTCTTTTGCAGCCTACTACAGGGGCTTGTGCAAATTCTTGTGTCAATTTCATCTACCTCCTATAATTTGTTACTTATATTTTAATCCCTGAAGTATACTATAAGTCAAGAGGAAAATGGAAGTTTAGTGGTGAATGTTAACTTCCAACTCATACTAAAAAAACGGGGCAGCACTTGTTTTATATATTCTTGCCTTGAAACAATAAGAACTGGGATTGGAACGCTGGCGTGCGTTGGAACTTCTAAAGAAGTCACAAAGACTTCACAATATAAATCCTAGAAATTTAGTATACTTTAAATATGGTTTAACTTTTCACATTGAAGGAGGTTTATCTCATGAAAAAATTAACAGCTATTATTACTGGCGCACTGACTGTTTTAGCAATTTCTGCTACAGCATTTGCTGCTAATCTGATTAGTGCGGACGAAGCTCGTGCAATTGCGCAAAAGCAAGTTCCAACAGGTAGTACTTACCTGCATACTGAAGCAGAACTGCAAAAACTGCAACCATATTATGAAGTGAATTTTTTTGATACTGCTACTCAGACAAAATATGAAATTGATATATATCAGGTAAATGGTAAAATCAAAGAATACAATATGGAAAGAAAAGCGTTGGGCGGCAGCGCTAATGTAATCTTGTCCAAAGATGATGTAAAAGCAATTGTTGCCAAAGAAGTTGGTGACGTGTCGATTTATGAACTGAAATTGGACAGAGAACATGGATTATATGAATACGAAGTGAAATTCAGTGCATGCTGGATAAAGAGGTAAAATACAGCTTTTAAGAATAAATTTTTATAAATTTTTTAGAGCGGTGCGAAAGCATCGCTCTGTTTTTGTAATTTATATTCTTGATTTTGAGTTAAATTCAGATGCCATTAAAAAGCTACAAGGCAATAATAAGGAGCTGTTGATTATTTCTGGTGTTGTGTATCGGATTTGTACTACAAGATGGATGCATTTCACTTTGATAAAATAGAAATTTTCTATATGAAGTATCTGAAATAAAAGTGAGGCTATCACTAAGAGTGTATGATAGCCTCGCTTTTTTTCACAAATCGGTTGGTAGAACCGATATTGAGAGGGGAATCAGGGTTTTACTGTTGTACGGTAAGCCTGCTTGCCATCTTTGAATTCGATGATGGTTACGCTCTTTACTGCGTCATGCTGCTATACAGAAGGAGCGGACAGTGTATCCTTTTTCAACAATTATCTAAATATATAAATACGTCACCGTCGGTATCTTCTACTGGAAAGCTTTGAAAACTTTGCTTAAAGATGATATAATAAGCTATTATACTATGACTGGAGTACGCTATGCGCAGGAAAATATTATTTGGTGTTGATTATACGGACAGCGAGCTGATTAAGCTCTTGCTGTATCTGTTTGTCGGCGGTACGGCGGCTTTGGTGGAGTGGGCCTTGTTCTACATTTTCTTCCACTACATTTTAGCCGGCTTGAGCCTGACCTTGCTGACTATGCTGGCAACAGCCTTATCCTTTTGTTTTGCAACACTGTATCATTATTTCTTGGGCAATGTCCTGGTTTTTGACAGCGGCAGCCGTTATAAACGCGGCAAGGAGCTTAGCCTGGTGTTTTTGGTAAGCTGTATAGGCTTGGCGTTTAACCTGCTGCTGATGTATATTTTTGTCAGCCTGCTTGACTGGCAGCCGATGCTGTCTAAGGTGTTGACAAGCTGTATTGTTGTTGTATGGAACTATCTCTCACGTAAAAAATGGATTTTTAGGAGTTAGATATGCCTGGAGAATATGTAGACGTAAAAAAATTTAAAAAGGTTGTGCTTTTGTATAACCGTAATTCCGGTAAGCAGCTTTTTGCCAGTATGATGGCTAAGGTGAATGAAACCTATAAGCTGGTGAAGGAATTAGTAGGACCTAAAAATGCAGAAATGCGAGATATTCGCTTCTTTGACCAGATACCGCAGATTGCTGCGGAAATAGTTGAGGAAAAGGTTGACTGGGTGATAATTGCCGGCGGTGACGGAACCATCAGGGCTATGATTGAACAGCTGGCTAATCGCAAGTATGTGCCTTACATCAGCGTTTTTCCTGCCGGTACGGTAAATCTGGTGGCTAAGGAGCTGCTTTTGAAGGCGGACCCGCATAAGTGGTTTAAACGAGTATCCAAAGGTATAGAGGTGCCTGTTTATCTGGGACGCGCCAACGGCAACGTCTTTTTGACGGTTGCCGGTATAGGCTTTGATTCCCTTGTAGTAGACAAGGTGACCGAAAAGGAGAAAAAGCTGCTCAACAAGCTTGCTTATGTTTGGCAGGGAACAGAGATTATGCGTAAGGAATTTCTGTTTAACAACTGGCGTTACCGCTTTCAGGTACGCTTTGATGATGAAGAACAGTGGTATGATGCAACCTCTGTTATCGTAGGCAAGAGCCGTTATTATGCCGGACGTTACAACCTCTTTAACGGTGCGTCGCTTTCGTCACCTCTTTTACATGCGGCGCTGTTTACCGGGGATAAGCGCGCCGATTTTATCCGTTATGCGGCCTGCATTGCTATGGAGGCGCTGACGCTGGATAATGATATTATTATCCGTGCAGCGAAGAAGATGGAAATACGCTGCAATGAAGAAAATTTTGCAGCAGAGCTGGACGGAGATGCTGTAACAACTGCTCCGCTTTTAATCGAGATGGAGTCCGAGCCGATTAAGTTTTTGGCGTAAGCAAGGAAATGGTGTATGGTGAATAGGATTAGCAGAAAAATGGGCTGGCTGATTTTTATTATAGCAGCCTGTATAGTTGAAGGCTTTTTTGCCTGGCAGAGCTTCGGCGGAACGCACCCCTTTCCGCTGAATGAGTTTGGCTTTCAGATTTTTGATCATGTGTTGCGTGACAGCGTTTTGGCAGAGATAGCATATGTGCTGTATTATCGGCGCAACCGTGTGCCGGACAGATTGCAGCGCTATTTTCCTGTTATTGTTATCGGTATTCTTTATCTGTGCGAAGCCTTTTTCATGGTTAACCAGCTTAGCTTGGATAAAGGCCTGCAGACAAGCCTGTCTGTGCTTGCCGGTATTAACAATAATATTTTTGCAGTGCTGCTGATGGCAATGTGCTACCATAAATGGCCTAATATCGGGATGAAAATCCTTTATTTTGCCGTTTATGTATTTTCTGCTTTGGCGCTGGTCTTTGACGGCTTCTATTTTTGGCAGACCTCTATGCACGTGGAGAGCGTTCTCTTCCAAAACTTGAATATCTATGCTGTTAAAGGTATTTTTGCTACGATGAGCAACACGATGATTGCCGGTATCGCTATCAGCATAGTTGTTATTTTACTGCTGTTTTATGTACCGAAGCCGCAAAAGCGTAAGCCGAACTTTGCCTGGTCGTTGCTTTGTGTGGCCATGTTCACCTTAGGCTTAAACCTTACCGACAGATTGCTTGGCTATGCCGGCATGTACGGCGTGGAAAATGTTATCGGTATGTATGCTGAGGTAGAGAACGAAAAGACGCGTATGAACTACCGCAATATGCTTTCCGTGCCGGTTAACGTGAATTTTGTCAGCAAGGCGATTTTCGATACGGATAAAATTGCCGGCGGCAAGCATGTGGAGCAGCGCGAGCTGACTGCTAAGGATAAAACACGTCTGACGGAAATGGGTATAGATGAGCCTAAAGCAAAGATTGCCAAAATCAAACCGCAGTATGACAGAGTTGTGCTGCTGATTCTGGAATCCATGCACCGTGATTACATCAACTACTATAACAACGATATTCCCGAAGAGGCTACACCGTTCTTAAATAGTCTTGTTATCCGCTATCCGCACATGAGCAGGTATTATTCCTCTGCCGTGCCGACAACGCAAGGACTGAATGCTACCTTCCGTTCGCATCTGATTATGGATAAGGATCTTCCCGGTAAAAATACGCCATCGCTGTTCCGCAGCGTGCAGGCGCAGGGAATGCGCGGCATTTTCATGAATGCTTCCAGCCAGTATTATGCCAATGAGCTGCGCGAATATCCGACACAGTTCGGCATGAACGAATACTATGCCAAAGAATATTTGGAAAAGCAGGGCTATACAGGTGCCAGCGGCTGGGGCTTCCATAATGACGTAATGTATGAGGAAACACTGAAGCTGCTGGAAAAAGCCAAGGCAAAGAATGACCGTCTGGTGATGGTTACCAAAACCTTGGATATGCATCAGCCTTATCCTTACACAGGCTTCAGCTGGAACGAAATGCCGGATAATGTGCGCAGCAATCCCTTTATTACAGTGCGCGGCGTATATTGGGTTGATAAAACGCTGGAGCATTTCTTTAAGGAAGCGCAAAAGCGCGGACTTATGGATGACAGAACTCTGTTTATCATTACGAGTGACCATAATCCGCACAGCGGCGGCGAGTATACGAAGCTTGTTACCAAGGCTGATGATAAGCAGAGCATTGCGCCGATTCCGCTGATTTTTGTGGCGAAGAACTTAGCGCCGCTCAATAATTTGCGCACTAATGAATATGCTTCGCAGATTGATCTGGCGCCGACGCTTTTATATCTGTTGGGCATTGATGTGCCGGAAAAATTTATGGGCCGCAATCTTCTGCAGTCTACAGATATTCCCTATGCCTTAGGCTACTTTGGCGGTAAGGCGTTCTACTGGTCGGATGAGCGTCATTTGGTCGATCAGATGGATAAGCCTGTACCGGATACAGAATATGAGGATGCTTTAACAAACTATATTATTCATTATTATGGATTGTGGCATCAATAAAGTTATTAAAAAATACCGTTCCGCAGAAATGTGGGACGGTATTTATACTTTTGCTATATAAACTTAGCTGAAGAAAGCAAGTATTATGTATACAATTGATAATACACTTTTCAAAAGCATTTCTATCACATATAATATTAATGCAAAAAAATAATTTTATGGAGGGAATGAAGATGTTTCTGATAATAGGTGCACTCGTTGTTATCGGTGTAATTTATCTTTTGTTGAAACGACATGAATCCAGAATGGTATTGATTGCCGCTGGTATTCTGATGTGCTGTATTGCCGGCAAGCCAATGGCTTCTCTTGATGCTTTTGCCAAGAGTATGACTAATGCCGGTCTGATTACGTCTGTTTGTTCCTGCATGGGCTTTGCCTGGTGCATGAAGTATACAGGCTGCGACAAGCATTTGGTTGTCGCTATCGGTAAGGTTTTGAAAAAAATGGGCTTTTTGCTCATTCCCGGCGCTACGCTGGCAACCTTTGTTGTTAATATTGCTATCCCCAGTGCTGCAGGCTGCAGTGCTGCGGTAGGCGTAATTTTTATTCCGATTATGATGTCTGCTGGCATTCATCCGGCAATGGCTGCTGCTGCCGTTAAATCCGGTACCTATGGCAGTATGCTGAACCCCGGTCTGGTACATAACGCCGTTATCGCTAAGCTGGCAGGCGTGCAGATTACCGATGTAATTGCCAATCATATGCTGGCAACTGTAGCCGGTGTAATCGTTGCCGCAGCTGTATTGACCGTTCTGGCTGTTGTTTTGAAGGAAAACAGGGGCTTTGTGCCGGAAGGCGAAGCAGGTGTTGACGAAAACTTCGGCATTAATCCGCTTTTTGCTGTCATGCCACTGGTTCCGGTTATTATTCTGCTCCTGTGCTGAAGATGGGCGTACCCCACGCTATGGTTATCGGTGCAATCCTGTCTTTGGCAGTAACCCGTAAAAATCCTGTTGAGCTGACTAAGAGCTTCTTTGACGGCATGGGCGATGCTTATGCTAATATCATCGGTATTATTATTTCCGTTGGCGTTTTCGTAGCAGGCCTGAATGCTTTGGGACTGATTAAAGCGCTGATTAACTGGATGCTGAACTCTACCGGTATTGTTAAAATTGCCGCTACCTTCGGCCCGTTTGTACTGGCACTTATTTCCGGTTCCGGCGACGCTGCAACCGTTGCATTCAACGAAGCTGTTACTCCGCATGCTGCTCAGTTTGGTCTGGAAACCATGAACATGGGCTCTATTGCAGCTTTGGGCGGTACTCTCGGCCGTACTATTTCCCCGATTGCCGGTGCTACTATTATCTGCGCAGGCATTGCGGGTGTAGACCCGATGGAGGTTTGCAAGCGTAATGCTTTGGGTATTACCCTGGCGCTGGTAGTGGGTATGGTACTGCTGCTGTTCTAAAATCAGATATTTTTTAAAGTATAAAATGGATGCGGAACTATTGCTTCGCATCCATTTTTATTGCGACGACTTGCCTCTATGCGGTATAATAATGCATGGAGGGAATTATGGAGATTAATACTTTTCTTGATAAATTACAAAGCTATCACAGCGAGCAGGTTTTTAATCCCTGGCGTGATTTTGATACAAGCTGTGATATAGGTCCGCAGGCTCCCGTTATCCGCAGTGCCAATCTGCGCCGTTATCTGGAGCTGCGTCCGGATGCACGTTATTTGTTTATTGCCGAGGCCTTGGGCTATCAGGGCGGTCATTTCAGCGGCATTGCTATTACTTCGGAGCGGATTCTGTTGGGCCATCATCCTGATGTGGAGCCGAAAAGCGTTTTGGGCGAATGGGATTACCGCCGCACGAGTGATGCAGGCAGCGCAATGCTGAACAATACGCAGCGCCTGAAGGGCTTTAACGAGCCTACGGATACTGTTGTCTGGAACGCGCTGAACAGCCATGGCCTTGCGTCCTTTGATGTTATTCTTTGGAATATTTTTCCGTTTCATCCGTATAAAGCAGGCAACCTGCTGACTAACCGTACGCCCTCACAGAGCGAGCTTGATGCAGGCATTGAGTACGCGCGGATGCTGCTGGAGCTGCGTCCGGGGATGAAGATTGTCGCAATAGGTCAGAAGGCGGCGACAACGCTGGCACGTTACGGTGTTGAATGTATGTCTGTGCCGCATCCTTCTATGGGCGGTGCCAATCGCTTTCGTGCGGCAGTGGCGCAGCTGTTAGGCGGTGAGGCATAATGGGACTGGAAGCTGCTCCTTTAAGCCGTGAGCAGACCTTGCATATTGCTCTTGGTATGGGCAAGGCACTTTTGAAAAACGGTGCGGAAACCTCCCGAGTAGAGGATACTATTTCCCGCTTTTGTCATACGCACGGCTATCACGATATTCATGTTTTTGTTACGCCGACGGTTATTATTTTAGGCGATGAGGAAAGCGAGGGTGCGACGATTATCAGCCGTATCCGTTATCGCAGCACCAATTTAAGCGTTATCAGTGCGGTGAACGATTTTTCCTACAACCTCAGCCGTTGGCCGCTGAATTACAAAGAAACGCTGGAGTATTTGGATGAGTTGCGTCATAAGGCACCGCCCTATGGCAAATGGCGTGTCTGCATGGCTTCGGCAATCAGCTCGGCAGCCTTTGCGGCAATGCTGGGCGGCAACAGCCATGACTTTATCGCGGCCTTTATTACCGGCGGCCTTTCCATGGTGCTGTTAAAGCAGCTGGGCGGTTATCGCCCCAGTGCCTTTTGGGAAAATGCGCTTTCTGGTGCGGCAATCGGTGCGCTGGCTATTTTTTGCTGTGAGATGGACGGCGAATGTACGCGTACTAATATCATCGTAGGTGCGCTGATGCCGTTCCTGCCGGGCGTAGCTTTTACTCCCTCATCGAGTGCAACAACGAGGAAGTCAAACAGGAGAATTCCAATAAAAATCCGACCGTCAACAGCGTTCAGCGCGATTATATGGCCGGCGATTTGATTTCCGGTAATTCGCGTATCGCCGAGGCGATGCTCTTTGCTACATCCATTGCGATTGGCCTGGCATTCAGCCTGCTTGTATGGTATCACTGGGGGTGGAAGCTATGGGCATAAATTATTTTACAGCCTTTGGCTTTGCGTTTATCGCTACGGCTGCCTTCGGTATTCTGTTTCAGGCACCGCGCAAAAGCCTGCCTGTCAGCGGCGTTATAGGTGCGGTAGGCTGGGTAGTTTATTGCTATATCCGCAAGGATATGGCGTATGATTCTTTTTATGCCATGTTTTTTGCCACGGTTGCGCTTTCGCTTTTGAGCGAGCTGGCGGCGCGCATCTTTAAGCAGCCGGTAACGATTTTTGTTATTCCCGGTATTATCCCGATTGTGCCGGGACTCGGCATGTATCGCGGTATGGCGGCGATTATAGAAAATAATTACGACACGGGCATGAACATTCTCATAACCACCGGCATGGATGCCAGTGCTATTGCCTTGGGAATGATGCTTATGACGAGCGTGTTCCGTGTAATTAAGATAAGCAAGGATCATGAACGCTTGCTGCAGCTGCTGCATAAGGAAAATAAAGAATAGATTTGTTTACAGTGAGTGAGGGAAAGAAAATATGAGTTTAGCAGAACTGTTGCTGTTGGCGGTTGGCCTGGCGATGGATGCCTTTGCCGTTTCCGTTTGCGGCAGTATGGTGCTGACACCGGATAACAGGTTGCGCGGAGCATTACGCTTCGGCAGCTGGTTTGGAGCATTTCAGTTTTTGATGCCGGTGATAGGCTATTTCGGCGCTGTATCGTTTCGTGATTATATTACGGAATATGACCATTGGCTTGCCTTTTTCTTATTGCTTTATCTGGGAATCAACATGATTCGTGAAGCAAACGAGGCCTGTCATGTCAAAAAAGATTATAGCGTGAAGGAGATGGCGGTGCTGGCGATTGCCACCAGTATTGATGCTCTGGCAGTTGGTATCAGCCTGGCCTTTTTGAATACCGATATCTGGTTTGCTTCCATACTGATTGGCGTGGTGACCTTTGCTATCGCAGCCTTTGGCGGTCTGGCTGGCTTTAAGCTGGGAGCTATGGCCGGCAAGAGAGCTGACGTGGCCGGCGGCCTGGTGCTGATTTTTATCGGTATCAAAATTTTGCTGGAACATACCGGAATAATTTAAGAAATAAAAGTTTAGCGGATTTGCTACCCCTTTAGGCACGCTGAGCTTGAATTTATATTATTGAAAGGAAGATAAATATGACGCAAGTAAATAAGGAGCGTATGCTCGCAGAATTTAAGGAAATCGTTGCCCTGCCTTGTCACAGCCTGCAGGAGCGTCCGGTATTCGAACTGCTCAAAGGCAAATTGGAGGCACTCGGATTTACGGTGGAAGAGGATGACGCCGGTGAAAAGCTGGGTGGCAACTGTGGTAATCTGTGGGCATTTTTGCCTGCCAGCGCAGGAGTTGAAGGTGCGGTACGCGTGCTGCTTTCTGCACATATGGACGGTGTTGAGCCCTGCGGCGGCACTACCGTTATCCAAAAGGACGGCGTTTTATACAGCGACGGCACCACTATTCTCGGCGGTGACGATAAATCCGGCGTTGAGGGTATTTTAGAGGGTATTCGCCTGCTGCTGGAGGAAGGCGCTCCGCATGGTGATATCCAGATTCTCTTCACTGTTTGCGAGGAGGGCGGCGTTAACGGCTCCCGTTGCCTCGACCGCTCCAAGCTGCGTTCCGACGTTGGCTATGCACTGGATGGTGAAGGCGCTCCGGGCGAGATTGTTGTCGGCGCTCCCGGCCAGAAAAAATATAAAATCGATATTATCGGCAGAACCGCGCATGGCGGACTGGAGCCGGAAAAGGGCATCAACTCTATTATGATTGCTGCCAAGGCTCTTGCCGATGTTAAACGCTATGGCCGTATTGATGAGGAAACTACCTGCAATATCGGCATTATCGGCGGCGGTAAGGCAACCAATATTGTGCCTGATCTGGTAACCATTGAAGGCGATGCGCGCAGCCGTAACAAGGAAAAGCTGGAGGCTATCTGCAAGGAAATCGTAGAAACTATTGCAACAAG
>OGMB01001012.1_pt1 | contig 13329 bp, 8 predicted proteins | sample 1573001 | NCBI WGS metagenome assembly OGMB01 (sample SAMEA2581921, study PRJEB24529) | metagenome | biome: Human gut stool | place: China | collected 2011
GTGGCCCGACTCGCTGCGACCGACCGAATACTATACCGAAGGTGTGAAAAAACTCCTGATCGGAGAGGACACCCTGGCGGCTCGGGCACTGTTCCTGCAGGCCCTGGAGCTCGATTCCGCGTATGCTCCGGCCTGGTTCCGCCTCTCTTCGGTGACTCCCGACGGCGATCCGCAGGGTACGGCGTGGGCACGGCGTGCTTACCGGCTGGACTCGCTCAACAAGTGGTACGGGCAGCTTTACGGGCAAAAGCTGCTTGCCGAGGGAGAACTCGACAAGGCGCGTCCGCTGTTCGTGCGGCTTTCGGCGCTCGACCCGACCAATCCCGACAACATTCGTATTCTGGCGATCCTGTACCAGCAGGCCGGGATGCCCTATTCGGCGATCGATATGCTCGATTCGGCCGAGATGCGTTTCGGTAAAATGCCTTTGTTGGGGGCGATGAAACGCCAGTTGCTGATTCGCACGGGGCAGTTGGACCGTGCGCTGGCCGAAGCCAGGGAGATGGCCGAGGCGATTCCTTACGAAGCGGAGAACCACGTGATTCTGGCCGACCTGTACGGTGCTGCCAAACAGGATTCGTTGGCCATAGCCGAGTATAACCGGGCGTTGGAGATCGACTCCATGAATGTCCCGGCGCTGGCTTCGCTCGCCGAATTCTACAACAAGCGCAACGATTCGCATGCTTATCTGGCCGTGTCGAAAAGGCTTTTCGAAATTGACGAACTCCCCTTGTCGGAAAAGGTCCGCATTTTCCGGCAGCTGACGCTCGACGTCCGTTTTTACCGGGACAACTTCTTTCAGCTCAACGACCTGATCTCGACGCTTGCGATCCGCTATCCCGACGATAAGGATGTCGTCGAACTGTATGCGCAGCATCTGATCAATGCCGGAGAGCTGGAGCAGGCGCTGACCCTCTACAAGCTGCATCTGGCTGACCAGCCTCCCCAGTTGGACTATTACCGTGCGGTGATCGACATCGAAACTTACCGCAAGCGGCTCGATTCGGTTTATCTGTATATCGACCGGGCGCTCGAGGTTTTCCCCGGAAATACCGAGCTGTATGCCCGCAAGGGACACGCCCAGGGGTATGCCGGAAAGTTGTCGCAATCGATCGGCAGCTATAAGAAAGCCCTCAAATACGCCGATACGGACTCCCTGCGCGGAGTCGTGTGGGGATATATCGGCGACGCCTATCATCAGCTGGAAGAGGCCGGACGGAAGGATTCGGAACGGGACAAATACCGCCGCCGGTGTTTCGAGGCTTACGACCGTTCGCTGCATTATTACTACGATAACCCGATGGTGCTCAATAACTACGCCTATTTTATCAGTGAATCGTCCCGGGATCCCCGCCGGCTCGACCGGGCCTTTGCCATGGCAGCCCGTGCGGTGGAGCTGGACGGCAACAACGCCACGCTGCTGGATACCTATGCCTGGGTGCTGTTCCGTCTGGGACGGCTGCAGGAGGCTCGTCGAACGATGCAGCAGGCGATCTCTTTCGACCGCAGCGAGAATCCGGAACTCTACCTGCATTACGGGGACATCCTGGCGGCTCTCGGGGAGAAGTTCATGGCCGAAACCTACTGGCGCAAGGCGCTGGAGAAGGGATATGATGATCCCCAGGCGATCGAAGAGCGTATCCGGCAACTCAAATCCAAGCCCTGACTATGCGACAAGCCTTGAACCATTCGTATCGTTTCCTGCGGCGGGCGAAGTCGGTCCGCACGCTGTGCATCCGTTTGCCGAAGGTCGTTTTGTTTCTGTTCCTTCTGCTCGGTGTGGGGTCGCTTGCGGCCCAGAATACCGACCAGCAGATCGCGGCGCAGAAACGGTTGATCGCCGACCTCGAAAAGCAGATCGCCCGGGAGGAGCAGGAGATTTCGAAGCTCAAGAAGGGACGTGCTTCGGCCGAGGAGACGGTGCGCCGTTTGGCCCGTCAGATCGATTCGCGCAACCAGCTGCTCGACGTGACGGAGCGGGATGCCCGCAAGCTCGAGGTCGAGGTAGCTCGTACGGACAGCGTGGCCCGGGGGCTGTCGGCATCGCTCGACGCCCATAAACGGCGCTATGCCGAGATGGTGCGCGAGGCATACCGCAACTACAAACACAACAATTATCTGACCTACCTCTTCTCTTCGAGCGACTTCAATCAGGTGGCCCGCCGCATCACCAACCTGCGGGAGGTGGCGGCCATGCGGGAACGGCAGATGGAGCAGATCGTGACGCTTTCGGAGCAGGTGTCCGTCGAGCGGACCCGGCTGACCGGGCAGCAGCGGGCGCTGGATTCGGTGAAGCGCAGCCTGACCACGCAGCGGACCCGCCTGCAGAAAGATTCGCAGGCGGCGCGTGCCAACATCAAGCAGCTCTCCAAGAAGGAAAAAGCGGCCCTGCAACAGAAAATCGCCCGCGAGCAGCGGCTCGACGTGGCGATCGACGAGTTGCGCAAGCTGACCCGGGGCAACAAGGAGGGCAACACCTTTACGGCGAAGACTTCGAATCTGCGGCTGCCGGTGGTCGGCGGCGGGGTGAAGCGCTACAAGGGCAATATGGCCGAGATCGCGGGGCCGAAGGGGGCGCAGGTGATTTCGATCTACGAAGGCAAGGTCGTCGAGGTGAAGCGCAACCGGATCACCAATAAATACGACGTCTATATAGCCCACGGCGAATACATCTCTTCGTATGCCAACCTCAATTCCGTGACGGTGGGCAAGGACGACAAGGTGGCCCGCAACCAGCAGATCGGAACGATCGGGTCGGGGGTCGATGTGATGACCATGCAGCCCGAGTACAAGATGGTGTTCGGTATTTACGGACCGTCGCCCAAAGTACAGATGCGTGCTTCGGATTGCTTCAAAAAATAACCGTCTATGGCCGTACGCTATTATACCGATGACTGTACCTATCGCCTGCCGCAGAAACGGCTCACGGCCGCGTGGCTGGACCGCGTAGCCCGGGAAGAGGGGTATGAACTGGGGGATGTGACCTATATTTTTTGCTCGGCGGCCCGCCTGCTGGATATGAACCGGCAGTTCCTCGGGCACGACTACTATACCGACGTCATCACGTTCGATTACAGCGACCGCAAGGGCGCCCGGATCGTGTCGGGCGATATTTTCATCGATGTGGAAACCGTTGCGGACAATGCACGCGAATACGGCGCCGCGAAGCTGACCGAAATGCGCCGCGTGGTGGTGCACGGTTTGCTCCATCTGTGCGGACAGAAGGATAAGACACCCCGTGCGAACGCTCAAATGCACCGTAAGGAGGATCACTACCTCCGACAGTGGGATGAGCTGTCCAAAGGGCTGAAATAGGGCTTTGCGAGGGAATCCGGTCGCGGAGTTGCGGGTCCCTTTCCCGGTAGGGTTATTTTTAATGCCTGAAATATCCCGTAAAATCGTTCGAATATACCATAAGGGTCGATTCTTCCCGACGGCGGAATGGGCGGTTCAAGGTGCTGAAAAGACGGTTTGCAGAGGGATCCGGCCGCAGGGTTGCGAACTCTTTCACGAAAGGATGTATTTTTAACGCCTGAAATGCTCCTTAAAATCGTTCGAATATACCATAACGGTCGGTTCTGTTCCCGACGGCGGAATGGACCGTTAAAGACGCTGAAACGGCGGTTTATGGGCGGATTCGTCTTTTGTTTGGAACCGGTTCCCGAAAAAAGATGGATTTTCCCCGGCAATCGTATATTTCAATGTCCGTCATTCGACGGTCGTTCGTTCGCGGCCGGAGTCCGTGTCTGTAATGCCGACTCTCTCTTAAATCCTTTCTTCGGAGGGAGATTCGGGTCGCTGCGCCTCCAAAAAGGACGTTATGATCGCGTTTTCCTTCGTTGGGACTGAAGCGGACGAATTCGCTTGCGGGAAGTGCCGGCTGCGGTGGCTGCGGCAGCAGTTGTGGGGGCTGTCGATCGGGTCCGCTGCGCGGCGAATCGGTAGCCGGGAAAGGTGGACTGCGAAGATTCGGCTTTCGGAGGAGGCGTTTCCGCCGTGCGGGGACGGATCCGGCCGTTGGTTGTGTCCGCAACCCTTTAATCGTTTGTATTTTTCCGGAATGGGCGGCATGGATTGTCGGCTCTTTGCCGGAGAGAAGTTTATTTTTGCGGGAAAATGCCGGCAAGGTTCGGTGCGGGTCGCCGGAGTGTGCCGGAAGCGGGGAGAATCCGTTTTTGGCGGGACAGCCCGTGCTTGCCGATCTTTTCGGCGCTGCGGCGACGTTTTGCCGCGAGGTTGCCGTTTTCGATCCGACTTTCGCCGTCGGACGGCGGATAGCTGGGCGAAAGTTGCCGTTGCGTGCGGTTTCGGTTTTTTCGGATAAGCGACTTTGTTCGTATCTTTGCCGTGCGGCGGTCGGTCGTCGGATTGACGGGCGGCGGTGTTTTCCGCAATTCATGGAAAAGGAGATATGGTTTTACATTACGATATCATCGTGGTCGGCGGCGGTCATGCCGGCTGCGAGGCGGCTTCGGCGGCAGCGCGGCTCGGCTCCCGCACGCTGCTCGTGACGATGGACATGACCAAGTTGGCCGATATGTCTTGTAATCCGGCCGTAGGCGGTGTTGCTAAAGGGCAGATAGTCAGAGAGATAGATGCTTTAGGGGGGCAGATGGGGCGGATTACCGACCTTACGGCTGTCCAGTTCCGCATGCTCAACCGCTCGAAAGGGGCGGCGATGTGGAGTCCCCGGGCCCAGTGCGATAAGTCGCGTTTCTCGGCCGAATGGCGGCGTACGCTGGAGAATACCCCCAACCTCTATCTTTGGCAGGACACTGCGGTCGAACTGCTCTTCGGGCAGCGGCCTGCGGAGGAGGGTCGGCCGCAAGTGCGCGGGATTCGGACACAGATGGGGGTGGAGTTCTCGGCCGACTGTGTGATCCTGACTGCCGGGACGTTTCTGGCGGGGGTGATGTATTGCGGTCGTTCACACGCCGAGGGCGGCCGTGCGGGGGATTCGGCTTCGCACGGAGTGACCGAATCGCTCGTGGCGATGGGTTTCGAAGCCGGCCGGATGAAGACCGGGACCCCTGCACGACTCGATGCGCGGACGATCAATTTCGAAATTCTGGAACCGCAATACGGGGATGAAAATCCCTCGAAATTTTCCTTTTCCGCCGATACGCATCCGGTGCAGAATCAGCTTCCGTGCTTTTTGGTCTATACTTCGAAGAAGGTGCATGACATTCTGCGGAAGGGTTTCGGCGATTCGCCGCTTTTCAACGGTACGATCCGGGGGATCGGTCCCCGTTATTGCCCGAGTATCGAGGACAAGCTCAACACATTCGCCGATAAGGACCAGCACCAGCTTTTTCTCGAGCCGGAGGGTCGTTCGACCAACGAATATTATCTGAACGGGTTCTCCTCGTCGTTGCCCTGGGACATTCAGTGGGAGGCATTGCACGCCATCGAGGGGTTCGAAGATCTGCATATTTTCCGTCCGGGTTATGCGATCGAGTACGACTATTTCCTGCCGACGCAACTGCACCATTCGCTCGAAACCAAGCTGGTGGACGGACTCTATTTCGCCGGCCAGATCAACGGGACGACCGGCTATGAAGAGGCCGGGGCGCAGGGGGTGATGGCCGGTATCAATGCGCATCGCCGCAGGATGGGGGAGGAACCGCTGGTATTGGCACGCGACGAAGCCTACATCGGGGTATTGATCGACGACCTGGTGACCAAAGGGGTGGATGAGCCTTATCGTATGTTCACTTCGCGTGCCGAGTATCGGATTCTCTTGCGGCAGGATAATGCCGACATTCGATTGACTCCGATCGGATATAAAATCGGGCTGATTTCGCAAAAAAGGTACGATAGTTTCTGCAAAAAAAATCGACTCGTAGAATCGCTCGTAGCATTCGCTCGCGGACTGAGTGTCAAACCGGACGAAATTAACGACTGTTTGAAATCGCTCGGTTGCGACGCGATTTCGCAAGGTCGGAAACTGCACGACTTGTTGATGCGTAACAATGTGACCTTCGATCTGCTCTCGGGTGTTTTACCGAAGCTCGGCGATTTTCTGCGCGAGCAGGAGATGGATGCCGAGGTCGTCGAGGAAGCCGAGATCCAAATCAAGTACAAGGGGTATATCGAACGGGAGAAATTCATTGCCGACAAATTGCATCGCCTGGAGAATATCCGTATCCCGGCCGATTTCGATTTCCATTCGATGAATGCCCTGACGATCGAAGCCCGGCAGAAACTCACCCGAATCCGACCTGCGACGATAGGGCAGGCTTCCCGTATTCCCGGAGTTTCTCCGGCGGATGTGAATGTGTTGCTGGTGAAATTCGGTCGGTAAAGTATCGGGTAATGCAGTTTAACCGCTATGTTCCCAAATTTGACAATCGTTTTTGGATGTATTTGTCGTTTATCAATGCGGATTAAGATCGGTCGATAAATTGTGCGATTGTATTTTTCTATCTTTTATATCGGGAGTAGCTGCGGCTATTCCCGATTTTTTTACGGCTGTTTGTAAGTGGTGGCAAAGAAAATATGCAGTAAGAAAAAAGGATGTTCCACGTGGAACATCCTTTTTTCTTGAGTTTTGCAGGCGTCGATTACATGACGATCGTGCACCAGTTGTGTTTGTCTTCGGTGCGGCCGTACTGGATGTCCTGCAAAAGCGTATAGAGTTGCAGAGAAACCTTGCCTACTTCGTCGCCGTAGGTGTAGGTTTGCTTCGTGTCCATGTCGTAAATGCTGCCGATCGGCGAGATGACAGCTGCCGTACCGCAAGCGCCGCACTCCTCGAAAGTCGGGAGTTCGTCCACCGGAATATGACGCTCCTCGACCTTCAGACCCAGGTCTTGAGCCAATTGACGGAGGCTCTTGTTAGTGATCGACGGAAGTACGGAGTTCGACTTCGGCGTGATATACGTGTTGTTCTTGATGCCGAAGAAGTTGGCTGCACCGCACTCTTCGATGTATTTGTGTTCGGTTGCGTCGAGGTACATGATGCTCGCATAGCCGAGCTCGTGTCCGTGCTCGCCCGACATAAGGCTGGCTGCATAGTTACCGCCCACCTTCACGTCGCCTGTTCCACGTGGAGCAGCACGGTCCTGTTCGCGGTCGATTGCGACCTTCATCGGCTTGATGCCGCCTTTGAAGTAAGCGCCTACGGGCGAGCCGTAAACCACCAGCAAAGCATCCTTGGAGGGTTTTACACCCAGTCCTGCCGTCGTTCCGAACATAACGGGACGCAGGTAGAACGATGCGCCGGTGCCGTAGGGCGGGATGAAACGCTCGTTGCGCTTAACCACTTCTACGCAGGCTTTGACGATCATATCGATCGTCGGTACGGGCAGGCAGAGGCGTTTTGCCGACGACTGCAAGCGTTTTGCATTCTCTTCGACGCGGAACAGACGTACTTTGCCGTCAGCGCCCCGGAAGGCTTTCAAGCCCTCGAAAAGAGCCGTGCCGTAGTGAAGGCAGGATGCCGACATGTGCATGTTGATGTACTCGTCGCTTGTAATTTCCATTTCGCTCCACTTGCCGTCCGTGCAAGTATAGCGGGCATTGAAATCGGTCTTCATGTAGTTGAAGCCGAGAGAGCCCCAATCGATGTTCTCCATTGTTTTTTAATATTAAAGGTTGTATCTTTTGTTCAAGAAATATCTTTATTATCCGACTGTCGCACCCGGATTTGTCTGATCGTCAGGTTGTAACAGCCTTAATTTGCCCGAAGCGTCCTGGGCCATCAGAATCATGCCACGGGAGAGGATGCCCTTCAGTTCGCGCGGTTCCAGATTCACCAGTACGAGTACCTGTTTCCCGACGAGTTCTTCGGGTGTGTAGTATTCGGCAATGCCCGAAACGATTTCGCGCTTGTCGATGCCCGTATCGACGGTCAGTTTCAACAGCTTTTTCGTCTTGGCGACTTTTTCAGCGGCGAGGATCGTCGAAACACGGATATCCATCTTTTGAAAATCGTCGAAAGTCGTCGTTTCCTTTTGATCTTCAACGTGTTGTGCTGCTTCGGCCGAAGCATTCGCCGCTTTGGTCGCCGCCAACTTGTCGAGCTGGCGTTGGATTACGTCGTCCTCGATCTTTTCGAAGAGAAGCACGGCTTCGCCGATCCGATGTCCGGCAGCGAGCAGGTCGGTGCTGCCCAGTTTCTCCCAGCCGAAGGGTCCTGCCTGCAACATCCCGACGATCTTCTTCGCCGAGAAGGGCATGAACGGTTCGATGGCGATCGAGAGGTTTGCGGTGATCTGCAAAGCGATGTTCAGGATCGTCTTGACCCGTTCGGGATCGGTTTTGATGAGTTTCCACGGTTCGGTGTCGGCCAGGTATTTATTGCCCAGACGTGCGATGTTCATCGCCTCCTTCAAGGCTTCGCGGAACCGGTAGTTTTCGATGTTGTTTTCGAGGGCTTCCTTCGCGCCGGAGAGTTCCCGAAGCGTTTCGCGGTCGTAGTCCGTCAGTGCGCCGCAGGCGGGCACTGCACCGTCGAAGTATTTGTGTGTCAGGACTAAAGCCCGGTTTACGAAGTTGCCCAGCACGGCTACCAGCTCGTTGTTGTTACGGGCTTGGAAGTCCTTCCAGGTGAAGTCGTTGTCCTTGGTTTCGGGGGCGTTCGCGCAGAGCACGTAGCGCAGCACGTCCTCCTTGCCGGGGAAGTCGGCCAGGTATTCGTGCAGCCAGACGGCCCAGTTGCGCGAGGTCGAGATCTTTTCGCCCTCGAGGTTCAGAAATTCGTTGGCAGGGACGTTTTCAGGCAGGATGTAGCCGCCGTGCGCCTTGAGCATGGCCGGGAAGACGATGCAGTGGAAGACGATGTTGTCCTTGCCGATGAAGTGCACCATTTTGGTCTCTTCGTCCTTCCAGTATTTCTCCCAGTCGGGCGTCAGGTCCTTGGTCGCCGAGATGTAGCCGATCGGCGCGTCGAACCAGACGTAGAGCACCTTGCCTTCGGCCCCTTCGACCGGTACGGGAATGCCCCAGTCCAGGTCACGGCTCACCGCACGCGGTTGCAGACCGCCGTCGAGCCAGCTCTTGCATTGCCCATAGACGTTGGTTTTCCACTCTTTGTGCCCTTCGAGGATCCATTCGCGCAGGAAACCCTCGTATTGGTCCAACGGCAGATACCAGTGCTTGGTGGCGCGTTTCACGGGTACGGAACCCGATACGGCGCTGTGCGGGTTGATCAGTTCGTCCGGCGAAAGGGTCGATCCGCATTTTTCGCATTGGTCGCCGTAGGCGCGGTCGTTGCCGCAGCGGGGGCAGGTGCCCACGATATAGCGGTCGGCGAGGAACGTCTGGGTTTCCTCGTCGTAGTATTGCTCCGAGGTCCGCTCGATGAATTTGCCTTCGTCGTAGAGCTTGCGGAAGAACTCCGACGCTGTCGCGGCGTGGGTCTTCGACGAGGTGCGCGAGTAGATGTCGAACGACATGCCGAGCCCTTCGAACGACGATTTAATCAACTGGTGATAGCGATCGACGATCTGCTGGGGCGTGACGCCCTCTTTGCGGGCCTTGATGGTGATGGGCACGCCGTGCTCGTCGCTGCCGCAGACCGAGATCACGTCGTATCCTTTCAGGCGCAGGTAGCGCGTGTAGATGTCCGACGGGATATAGACGCCCGCCAGGTGGCCGATGTGTACCGGGCCGTTGGCGTAGGGCAGTGCCGAGGTGACGAGATAACGCTTGAAGGGTTTACTCATATTGGGTAGAAAAGGTCTAACAATTACTATTTTGTGTCAAATGTAGTGATTTTTCTAATAATTAGAAACTAAAACCCGACTTTGTTGTATCGGATTTTTTCGTTTCGGGAGCGGGAAGGAGTGGTTCGGACGGAATGCCGCCGCCGGTATCGTCGGGCGGGATCCGTAAAAAACCGGAGCCTGAAAGCTCCGGTTTTTACGGATGTTGCCGGCCGTATTATTGCTTGCTCCGCAGGGGTTTGATGTCCTTGATGCGGAGCTGTACCGAAACCGAGCCCCGGTAGTGGTTCTCTACGATCTGATAGCAGACGTCGATCGGATGTCCCGCGCGGATCCACTCGTAGTGGGTCGGCTGCTGGAAGGCGATCGTCTGAATCGTCGTGTTGGGTTTCTGGCGCTGCATCAGGTCCATGCGCAGGTGCTCGCAGTCGGCGCCGACGAGCTTCGTTTCGCCGTGGCTGACCACGCCCCGCGTGACGAATACCGGTGCGGGGTTGCCGGGGCCGAACGGCTGGAAACGGTTCAGGTCGCGGCGGAACGCCGGGGTGATGTTCGAGAAGAAGAGTTCGCTGTCGATCTCCACCTGGGGTTGCAGCGTTATCGGGTCGATGTTCTCTTCGACGTAGGCATTGAAGCGGCGGGTGAACTCCTCGACCCGTTCGGGACGCATCGTGAGTCCTGCTGCGTACATGTGCCCGCCGAAGTTCTCCAGCAGGTCCGAACAGGATTCGATTGCCTGATAGAGGTCGAAGCCGGGCACCGAGCGGGCCGAACCCGTGACGAACCCGTTGCTCATCGTGAGCACCACCGTCGGGCGGTAGTAGGTTTCGATCAGGCGGGAGGCCACGATGCCCACGATGCCCTTCATCCAGCGGGGGTTGTAGATCACCGTACTCTTGGCGGCCTTCAGCTCCGCGTGGGCCTCGATGAAGTCGTGGGCTTCCTGCGTGACGCTGCGGTCGATGCACTTGCGGTCCTGGTTGAAGCCGTCGATCACCGAGCCGAACTCTTCGGCCAGGCTTTCGTTGCCTTCGATCAGCAGATTGACCGCCGCATAGCCGCCCGAAGGAGCGGCGTTTTCGTCGTTTTCGTCCATCCGCATACGGCCTGCGGCGTTGATGCGGGGTCCGATTTTGAAGACGATGTCGTCGATGGTGATGTTGTGTCGATCCAGGCCGCAGATCTTGATGATCGAGAGCAGCCCCTTCGAGGGGGAGGCGTTGAGCCGCAGAAGCCCGTAGTGGGCTAAAATCCGGTTTTCATCCACCAGAGGAACGATGTCCGAGGCGATGCTGACGGCCAGCAGGTCGAGCAACGGCTCGATTTGCTGGAACGGAATTCCGTTTTTCTGGCAGTAGGCCTGCACTAGCTTGAATCCCACGCCGCACCCCGACAGTTCGTCGAACGGATAGGAACAGTCGGCGCGTTTGGGGTCGAGAACGGCTACGGCGCGGGGAATTTCCTCGGCCGGGAGGTGATGGTCGCAGATGATGAAATCCACGCCCTTGCGTTTGGCATAGTCCACTTTCTCTATGGCTTTGATGCCACAGTCCAGGGCGATGATCAGCGTCGCACCCTTGCGTGCGGCGTGGTCGATGCCCTTGGTCGAGATACCGTAACCTTCGGTATAACGATCCGGGATGTAGAACAACAGGTCCTTGTGACCTATCTGGCGCAGAAATTTATAAACCAGCGCGACGGCGGTCGTGCCATCGACGTCGTAGTCGCCGTACACCATGATCTTCTCACGGTTGCGGACGGCCCGCTCCACCCGTTCGACCGCCTTGTCCATATCCTTCATCAGGAACGGGTCGTGCAGGTCCGAAAGCTGGGGGTTGAAAAATTTCTTAGCCTTCTCTAACGTGTCTATGCCTCTCTGTACGAGTAGATTGGCCAGGACCGGGGAGATGCCCGTCGCGGCAGCCATCGCGGCAACCGCCTCCGGATTCCCCTGAGGCTTCACTACCCATCGTTTTTCTATGGGCATATTTGTTATTATTTATATATTTTAACATTCAAATTCTCGCATAAATCTTCGACGAGGCGTCGTTTGACCTCCTCCATCGGAACCGGGCGACCGATCTCCTTTTCGATCGACGTGGCACCCCGGTCCGTAAACCCGCAGGGGTTGATATGGGTGAAATAACGCAAATCGGTTGCCACATTGAGTGCGAAGCCGTGCATGGTCACGTAACGCGACGCCCGCACACCGATCGCGCAGATCTTACGCGCCGGCTGCGCTCCTTCGATCCAGACGCCCGAGGCGCCGGCGATGCGTCCGGCCCGGATGCCGTAACGGGCTACCGTCCGGATGACTGCGCCCTCGAGCGCGTCGATGTAGTCGCGCAGCGAAAGTCCGATGCGCTCCAGGTCGAGGATCGGGTAGCCCACGATCTGTCCCGGCCCGTGGAAGGTGATGTCGCCGCCGCGGTCGATGTGAAAGAACTGTGCGCCCATCGCTTCGAGCGCTTCCTGATTGACGAGCAGGTTTTCGGCATGCCCGCTCTTGCCCAGCGTGTAAACCGGCGGATGCTCCACCAGCAGGATCGTGCCCGCATTGTCCGGGTTGTTTCCGATGCCCGGAACAGGGCTCGAACCCGCACTTTTCCGGGCGACCGACGCGTCGAACAAAGACTGCTGTAAATCCCAGCACTCCTTGTAGTCCATCGTTCCGAGGTCCCGGCAGGAGACTTCCATCGCTACAAACTTTTTACGCTTCGCAGGGCTTCTTCGGCCATGTACGACGAGCGGACCAGAGGCGCGCTCGCGCAGTAGCTGAAACCCATTTCCAGCGCCCGGAGTCTGTACCATTCGAATTTTTCGGGAGTGATATACGCCGCAACGGGGTAGTGCTCCAGAGTGGGCCGAAGGTACTGACCGAGTGTCACAATCCGCACGCCTGCGTCGCGCAGGTCGTGCAAGGTTTGCAAAACTTCATCATCGCTCTCGCCAAGTCCGACCATCAGTCCGCTTTTCGTTACGACGCCCTGCCTGTTCAGACAGCGCAGGGTCTCCAGGCTCGTACGGTACTTGGCTCTGGAGCGCACCACGGGGGTCAGTCGCTCGACGGTTTCGATGTTGTGCCCGATGATGTCGGGCTTCGACGCGACGATCACCTCCAGCAGGTCGGGCCGTGCGTCCAAATCGGGAATAAGAAGCTCAATTGCTTCGATTAACACAATGATATTATAACATGAATCGAACAAATGTTCAATTAAAAAAATAAGTTACTACAAAGAGTAATTAGACACTATACCGCTTGTGTGTTATAATAGCACAGGGTATTGATCAGGAACGTATAAGTATAGTGACCAGATTACTATCACAAGGAAAATCTATAGAGGAAATAGAAAATCTGACTGGTTATAGTAAAAGTTTTATCATTGATACAAAAGAACTTGGTATGATAGCAATGTTACATCTTGATAAGTTTTAAGAATTATTTATAAAAGTCAGTGTAATAAGATAAATTCTTTTACAATTATTGAATTTACAGACCTTAAAGATAATTTTAAATCTTTATTAATAATTAATGTTGTAATGAAGGAAGAAGATTTCCGGTACAGCAGATAACCAAATAAATGTGTATGTTGAAGGAGGAATTTCTATGAAAAATTTCAAAAGAATCATTATTGCATTAATTGTAGCCTGTGTGATTACA
>OGMB01001017.1_pt1 | contig 13277 bp, 10 predicted proteins | sample 1573001 | NCBI WGS metagenome assembly OGMB01 (sample SAMEA2581921, study PRJEB24529) | metagenome | biome: Human gut stool | place: China | collected 2011
AGTCAATGCCGTCGATCTGCGCCGGACTATGGTGGTGCCCTACCAGATAGGCCACACGGTCGATCTGTTCTGCTGTCATGCCGGTATCCGCCAAGAACTCCCGCACCAGCGGGGCACCCTCCTGCTCCTGATATTTACCATTGGTGTTGCCGTACTTTTTGCGGCAGAGCGGGCAGGCGATATCGTGGGTGATGGCCGCCACCTCCAGAATAAACTGCGTGTCTGCGTCCAGCCCCTCCAGCTCACCAATGGTTTTGGCATAGGTCCACACGCAGCTCAGGTGCGTGATGTCATGGATATTCCCTTCGGAAAAGGCGATCATCTTTTCCATGATCTGTGCAATGGTCATCATTTGTTTCACTCCCGTTTTTAATACTTAAATGTTCACCTTGATAAACGCGAATTTTACAGGGTATGAATGATATGAGAAGCAAGTTCTGCATTTTCTTTGTCTACAAAAATCTCTGTAATATACTGAGGCTTTATTCCAAAAGTCCCGATTTGTGCTCGCATCCGTGTTGCGTCAAAAACACTTCGCTGATTCACATCTTTGGTTTTGCAATAGCATTTGATTCCAGCCGCTGTCAAAGCATCTGTAATACGGTGGCAATAGGTTGAATCCGAAACCGTTGCTACCTGTGACTTGAAGAATCGTTCCAGCATGGTGAACCTCCTATGCAAAAAAGTTGGACGATGAGTACTTGATGAACCAACGTAGCAAATTCCGATTTATCAAATAAGAATTTCCGTCAATTTTTCTCTTGATGCGGCTCGCTTCTAAGAGTAGGAACGAACTGTTCTGTTGCCGGAGACGGACCATTCAGGTCGGTCTCCGGCAGTATTTTTGTTATCGCCTATTAAAAAACAGCCGGAACGACTTTCTGCTGCGCTACATCGATGATGCCGTATGTATTCAGTCTGAGTTTTGGAATGACCGGAAGGCTGACGAAGGCGAGGGTCATAAAAATGCCGATGTCTTCCGCTACGCCATGTGCCTTGAGGGCATCGTTCAGCGCCTGCATTTTCGCCGCAACGCTCTCTGCGCTTTCGGTGCTCATCAATCCGGCCACCGGAAGCGCAAGTTCTGCCACGACCTGTCCATCTGCCACAAACGCAAGTCCGCCTTTGTTTTTCCGCACAGTGTTGCCGGCCAGCATCATATCGGTATCGTTGTCCCCTGCCACGATCAGGTTATGGGAATCATGTGCGATGCTCGATGCAACGGCTCCGCATTTCAGGCTGAAGTTTCCTAAAAAGCCAATGCCCACATGGCCGGAGTGATGATGCCGCTCAAAAACGGCCAGTTTTACGATGTTGTGTTCCGGGTCCACACCGGGAGCTTTGCCCGGATGCCGTTGGAACGGGATGATTTTTTCCTCCGTAAGCAGCTCGCCCCGGTTCAGGCAGATGACACGCTCCTGCTCCCCGCTTTCCCGAAGTTCCAGGTCCTGCAGTGTGATCTCATCCAGATCAAAGGAATCCATAACGTGGGAAAATCTCACACGGTCGATGTCAAGCGGTGCGGGTTTCAGCGTTTTTCCGTGCTCGGCCACCAGCGTGCCATTCTTGTAAACCTGTTCGACCATAAAGGATTCCAGATCAGAAACCACAACCAGATCTGCCCGGTACCCCGGTGCTACGGCACCGCGCTGCTTGAACCCAAAATACTGTGCCGGGACCAGCGTTGCCATTTTGACGGCCACTGCTGGGTCTGCGCCCAGCCGGATCGCTTTACGGATGTTGGAATCGATGTGTCCGCTGTCCAGCAGGTCACCGGGGTGCTTATCATCCGTCACCAGCATGCAGCGGCTGCAATAGGGCTCCCGGAACAGCGGCATCAGGGCCTCCATATTTTTGGCAGCCGTTCCTTCCCGGATCATGATGTATTGTCCGAGCCGGAATTTTTCCATGGCTTCCTCGATGTTGGAGCACTCGTGATCGGACTGAACGCCTGCCGCAATATAAGCATTCAGGTCCTTATCGCTCAAAAGCGGCGCATGGCCATCCACGATCTTTCCCGCTTCGGTGCAGTCGCGGATCTTCTGCAGGATCTTCGGGTCACAGCGCACCGTTCCATAGGCATTCATCAGTTCCGCAAGCCCCAGCACACGGGGATCGCCGTAGTAAGGCCGGAGCTGTTCTGCGTTCAGCACCGCACCGGATTCATCCAGATCCGTGGCCGGAACACAGGAGGGCAGCATGAAATAAACCGAAAGGGTCAGATTTTTTGTCGTTTCCAGCATAAAATCCAAGCCTTCCAGCCCCGCAACGTTCGAGATCTCGTGTGGGTCTGTGACCACCGCAGTGGTACCGTGGGGCAGCACTGCCTGCTCGAAAGCCGGACCACAGAGCATGGAGCTTTCGATGTGGATATGCCCATCGATCAGGCCCGGGCAGACATATTTGCCGTGCAGATCAACTTCTTTCCGGCCATGATACGTGCCCACGCCCACGATCGAATTTCCGCTGATGGCAATATCAGCGGTGTCGATCTCATCGGTAAACACATTGACAATTCTGGCATTTTTCAAAACCAGATCAGCCAAAGCATCTCCTCTGCCTGCCGAGATCCGGCGTTTCAGCTCATCAGACTGCATAGAAACATCTCCTCTCTCTGAAGTTCGATTTTCTCACCTGTGGATTGGTTCTGCCATTATTCTACCACGCCTTGCCGCTGCGGAAAAGATGTCGGGAAACAAAAATGGCCCCGGAGGGCTTGTTACAGCTCTCCGGGGCCACTTTATGTGCGTTGTGCCTTGGCGCAGACCGTCAGCACTCCACTGCCACCTTGATCACGCCGTCCCGTTTCTTTTCAAACAGCTCGTAGCCCTCTGCGATCCGGCGCAGGGGGTAGGTGTGGGTGATGAGCGGTTCGGTATCGATCTTGCCTTCTGCGATGAGACGCAGCGTTTCTTCACAATCGCAGCCGTCCACGCCGCCGGTCTTAAAGGTGAGGTTTTTGCCGTACATTTCCGGCAGCGGCAGGGTCTGTGCCTTATCGTACAGCGCCACCACGGTCACGATGGCGTTGGGTCTTGCGCACTCCCACGCCAGCCGGAAGGTAGTGTCCGCCCCTGCCACCTCCAGCACCACATCGGCCCCGCCGTGGTCGCTGTGGGCACGCACAAAGGCGGCGCAGTCCTCCGGCTGCACGGTGAGCACCTGCGGGTAGTGCCGACGGATGAACTGCAGGCGGCTTGCGTCCTTTTCACAGACGATGATGCGCTTGGGGCTGTGCAGCATGACGCACAGCAGCGTGCAGATGCCGGTCGGCCCTGCACCGAAGATCAGCACGGTATCCTCGGGGGTGATTTCCGAGATGCGTGCCGCCCAAAAGCCGGTGGCCAGCACATCGCCCACCAGCAGCGCCTGCCGATCGGTAACGCCGTCCGGGATCTTGTTCAGTCCCTGATCCGCAAAGGGCACCCGGACATACTCGGCCTGCCCGCCGTCGATGCGGCAGCCCAGCGCCCAGCCGCCGTTTTGATCGGTGCAGTTGTTCACAAAGCCTTTTTTGCAGAAAAAGCACTCTCCGCAGAAGGTCTCCACGTTCACCGTCACCCGGTCGCCGGGTTTCACATTGGTCACCGCACTGCCCACTTCTTCTACGATGCCCACCATCTCGTGCCCTACGGTGATGCCGGGCACCGCCCGGGGCACGCTGCCATGCTTAATGTGCAGGTCGCTGGAGCAGATGCTGGCAAGGGTCACCTTTACAATGGCGTCCCGCTCGTGCTGCAGCACCGGCTTTGGTTTTTCCATCAGGGCAAACGTTCCCTCTGAAACATAGGTATAGGTCAGCATGCTTTTTACCTCCATGCGCTTTGATCTTTCCGAACGGAGTATACCACGCAGCTATGGCAAAGAGCAAGCCGCAAAAGGCCCGCCCTTTGCGGCAGCTCTCCGCCGATCAGATCTTGGGCTGATACTGCATGCTGGACACATTGTAAATGGTAACAAAAGCCTTGGGGTCTTCCCGGTTGATAAAGTTCATCAGCTTCTGATATTCGCTCTTGTCCACGATGGTAATGATCTCGTTGTGCTTTTCCAGATTGTATGCACCGATGGCCTCGTACATGGTCGCACCGCTGTGCAGGTCATGGAGGATGAACTGACGCAGCGCCTCCTCTTTTTCGGTGATGATGCAGACGCGGCGTTTGATGCTGTTATCAAAGATGAAATGGTCCAGCACGATGCCGTTGAAGTAAGTACCGAGGATACTCAGCACCACGGTCTTTTTATCGTAGACCAGGGCCGCGGAAAGCGCCACACACATTCCCGACAGAGACATGGCTTTTCCCAATTCCATGTGCAGGTACTTGTTCATGATCTTTGCCACGATATCCAGCCCGCCGGAGGATGCGTTGCGGTTGAACAGGATGCTCAGACCCACGCTGACCACCAGAATATAGCACAGCACATCCAGTTCCTGACTATCGGTCATGGAGCCAAAATCCGGGAACAGCCGCTCGAAAAGCCCCAGAAATACCGGCAGCATCACACTGGTATACACGGTTTTTACACCAAACTCCCTGCCGCAGGTAAAAAAGCCGATGATGAGCAGCACGATATTCAGCACCATGGTAATGGCCGAAAGCGGCAGCGGCACAAAATTAGAAAGCACGATGCCAAGGCCGGAAATACTGCTGACGGATGTATGGCTGGGCACCAGAAAAAAATAGACCGCCGCTGCAATAATGGCGACCGCCACGGTCAGGACTGCCGTCTCCTTGGCAATTGCAGGGTAGTTCAGCTTCTTGTTTGTCATTGTTGCTCCTCCAAGCTTTTGTTTTCAGCATTCAGTATACCATGCTTTGCGCTTGCAGGAAAGCACCGGGCGCAAAATAACAAGGCCGCCGCACAAAACGCTGTGCAGCGGCCTTGCCACCTTATTAAAACTCGTCTTCCGGGTCGCCGCGCTCCGGCATGGTGCGCATCTCCCGCACCAGCATGGCACGCAGATGATACTTGCGCTGCTCCTGCTCGGTCTCCGAGCTGGTGCGCAGCTCCACCGTGCCGTCAGGGCGGCTTTCGCCCGTGTACAGCGGAATGCTCACCACAGCCTGTGTGCCCTTTTCGGGCGCAGGCTCCAGCTGTAAGCTCCAGTCCATCCGGCGGCAGCACTCCCGGCAGAGCAGCAGTCCCAGCTGCGCCCCGCCCAGAAAGCTGCGGCGGTTTTCCAGCGCTGCCTGTACATCCTCACCGGGCAGACCGCAGCCATCGTCGGTGACGGTCAGCTGCCAGTCGCTCTCGGTGCGGCGCAGCGCGATACAGACGCTGCCGCCCTCCCGGCTGGCGTGCAATGCATTGGAGAGCAGATGCAGACACAGCAGCTCCGCATCTCTGCGGTCTGCCATTACGCAACAGGCAGTACACCCGCCGTAATCCAGCCGGATATCCGCCCCAAGCTGCGCCCGGATCATATCAGACTGCGCCGCCACCTGCTGCAAAAGCTCACACAGGTCAATGGGGTACAGCTGCGGCTTTGTGTCCTCGTGCAGAAACTCCAGCAGGGTGATTGCCTCGCTGAGGGTGCGGTCCAGCTGTATGGCAGCGGTGTCGATATCTGCCACCGCCTGCCGGGTAGACTCGTCTGCACCGGTGCGGTCAAAATGCTGCTCCAGATATTCACAGTTGCGTCCGATCAGCGCCAGCGAACGGAAGCAGACCTCCTCGACCCGCTTGCGCTGCTCTGCGGTGATAGACCGCGTTTCTGTCTTTTGCTGCTCCATTGCTCTGCCTCCCCGGGCGATGCCATTTTTCTAAAGGAACGCCGCCGTGTTCCAAAGCCGTGTGCAAGCCTTACAGGCGGGTGGATGGCACTTTTTGCCGCAACACAACGTCTCTGACCGCGTAGATCAGCTTGCCGGTGGTGGGTTTGCCACTGCCCAGCCTTGTATCGGCCTTAAACGCCAGCCACGCAAGAGGCGGCTTTTCCTCCAGCTGATCCACCATCCGGCGGATGCCGCTTTCCACAGCAGCGACCGATGTATCAAACTGCTCGCTCACCGCCTGCAAGATTTCCTTGCGGATCGCCAGCTTCTGGCTGGTGCTGCATGCGATGCCGACCGCGCAGGATAGATATCCGGCGTTGACATCCCCCTGCGGGATGCCCCACGCCGCATACAGCTGGCTGCACCGCTGCTCCAGCTGCCGGTTCTGCCGCCCGGGCATCCGGTAGAGTTGCCACAGCAGCCTTTTCAGCTCGGTGCCCTCTACGCAGTAGCACCCCTCGCGGAGCTTTTGCAACGCCGTGCCGCTGCTGCGGCCATGGCTCTGTACCAGAAGCATCGGCCGCTCCTTCAGCTGATAAAACTGCCGGACAAATTGCTCCGCAGGCAGATCCGTCAGCTCGCTGCAAAGCACCACGGCATCATAACGGACACCCTGCCGCAGCTGTGCCAGCAGCTTTTCGCCGCTGCAAAAGCAGGTGCATACGATGGCGGTTCCCTGCTCCTGCAAATAACGCTTCTGGACACGCAGTTCTTTCAGATCATAGCTTGCAAGGGCGACTTGCAGTTGGGCTGTTCGCTCACTGTTCACGCCACGCGCCGCCTTTCCCGCCTGCCAGCTGGGCAGCTGTCAGGTCTGTGACTGCATCCTGCCAGAGCTCCGGCTGAACTCCATTTTCACACAAGTAGCGCAGGAGCCGGTAACAGAACTCCGGCGCTGCCGCAACATGCTGACTGACGATCTGCTGTCGGCTGCCGATCTGGCACAGGGTCAGCCGACAGCCTTGTGTGCCCTCTACCTCCATGGCATACACCAGCGTATACGCCTGCTGCAAACCATCAATGGCAGAATACTGCCGGATCATGGGTGAAAATGTACGTTCCATTTCAGTTCCTCCTTACTACAAGGGCCAAATTTTTTCTGCCTTGTTTATCCTTTTGCTATTTTATGAAGTATATTTTATAAGGTAGGAGAAACCGTTACAATCCTAAAGAAGTGTTGTTCCGACAGCCTTTCAGGTAATATAACGCCGTTTTCTCCGGCGCAGCCTGTCTGTCAGCTTTAGAATATCACGTTCAGCTTGTAAATTCAACCGGTATCTTTTCCCTCTTTTCTTTTTTGCCCCGTCCTTCCGGCAAAACCGCTGCCCGGGCGCAAAAGTGCCGCAGCTTCAGCATTCCCACGGAATAATTTCACGGTTTTTTCACATTTTTTTGCTAAACTCAATGGGATATTGTCTGCAAATGTTTTCTACTTTCAAACCACAGGCAGCAGCGCCCGGCGGCGCAGTACCGGAAAGGCACATCTATGCTCAAACTTAAACAGATCAACAAAGAATACAAGACCGGCGATCTGGTGCAGCACGCACTGAACAATGTCAGTCTGAACCTGCGGGACAACGAATTTGTGGCCATTCTTGGCCCCAGCGGCTCCGGCAAGACCACCCTGCTGAACATCATCGGCGGTCTGGATCGCTACGATAGTGGCGATCTGGTCATCAACGGCATCTCCACAAAAAAATACACCGACCGCGACTGGGACTCCTACCGGAACCACACCATCGGCTTTGTGTTCCAGAGCTATAACCTGATCCCCCACCAGACCGTGCTGGGCAACGTAGAGCTGGCGCTGACCATCTCGGGCGTATCCAAGGCCGAGCGCCGCCGCCGTGCCGCCGCTGCGCTGGAGCAGGTGGGGCTGGGCAACCAGCTGCACAAGCACCCCAGCGAGATGTCCGGCGGGCAGATGCAGCGCGTGGCCATTGCCCGCGCACTGGTGAACAACCCCGACATCCTGCTGGCCGATGAGCCCACCGGCGCACTGGACAGCGAGACCAGTATTCAGGTCATGGAGCTGTTAAAGGAAGTGGCGCGGGACCGTCTGGTGGTCATGGTCACCCACAACCCGGAGCTTGCCGAGCGCTACGCCACCCGCATCGTAAAGCTGAAGGACGGCGTGATCCGCTCCGACACCATGCCCTACGAACCCGAGGACGAGGCTGTTGCCGTTGCCCCCGTGCACCGGAACATGGGGCACTCCTCCATGTCCCTGCTTACCTCCCTTTCCCTCAGCTTCAACAATCTGCTCACCAAAAAGGCACGCACCCTGCTCACCGCCTTTGCCGGTTCCATCGGTATCATCGGCATTGCGTTGATCCTTTCCCTTTCCAACGGTGTAAGCCGCTATATCAGCAACATGGAAAAATCCACACTGGCCGCCTACCCGCTGCAGATCAGCAGCACCGGCGTAGATCTGGCCAGCGTGATGGACCCGGACACCTACACCAGCGTCTCGTCCGGCTCCTCCTCCGCGCCGGAGGGCATGGTCACGGTGAGACAGCTGTTATCTCAGCTGAACATCGGTGCCGCCAGCAACGACCTGCGCTCGCTGAAGGCATATCTGGACAGTGACGCCTGTACCATCCGGGACAACGCCACGGTGGAATACACCTACACCCCTGATCCGCTGATCTACCGCCAGAACCCGGACGGCACCGTGCAGAAGCTGAACCCGGACACCACCTTTTCCGATATCGCCAGTGAGAACACCTCGGTGACCAGCCTTATGACCTCCATGGCCAGCCCCTATGTGTTCTGCGAAATGGCCGAGACCCCCGCCCTGTACGAGGATCAGTACGATGTCAAGGCCGGCCGCTGGCCGGAAAAGTACAACGAGCTGGTGCTGACCCTGAACGCGGACGGCAGCGTTTCGGACTATGCGCTGTACGCCATGGGTCTGCGGGATCAGGCCGAGCTGGACAAAATCTTACAGCAGTATGCGCAGAACCAGAAGATCGATCTGCCCACGGACTACGGCACCTATACCTATGACGATTTTCTGGGCATGACCTTCAAGCTTGTCAACAAGGCCGACTGCTATGTCTACGACACCGAGCACAAGGTCTGGCTGAGCAAGCTGAATGATGAAGCTTACATGCAGCAGCTGGTGGCCGACAGCGAGGAGCTGACCATTGTCGGCATCGTGCAGCCCAAGGCAGACGCCACCTCCACTATCCTGCACAGCGGTCTGGACTACCTGCACGACCTGACTTATTACGTCATTGATCAGGCGGCCAACAGCGAGATCGTGCGCCAACAGCTGGCAGACCCGGACATCAACGTGCTGACCGGCGAACCCTTCGACGCTGCCAGCAACAATATGCTGGACATCGCCTCCCTGTTCTCGGTGGACACGGACGCCCTCAAGGACGCTTTCCAGTTCGACACCAGCGCCCTGCACTTTGATCTGGACGGCGCATTCGACCTGACCGACGATTCCTTCGATCTTGCCACCCTCATCGACCCTTCCAGCTTCAAGCTGGACCTCAGCGGGCTGCCGCTGCCGGACATGGAGATGGACATGAGCGAGCTGTTCGACGGCGTAGAGCTGAATATCTCTCAGGACGGCTTACAGACGCTGATGAAAAAGATCATGAACGGCTACAAGCGCTATCTCATCAGCAACGGCCTGCTGAATCTGGATAAGATCGGTTTTTCCTCCTATATGCAGACCGAGGCCTTCCAGACGCTGCTTGCCGAATCCATGGGTGACCTGCTGGACACCTCCGGGCTGGAGGAGCAGTTTGCCGATACCCTCCAGCAGAATCTGCAGACCGTGATGGAGACCTACTCCGCCCAGCTGGGCGAGGCGCTGCAGACCCAGCTCACCGCCGCTTTGCAGGAGCAGATGGGTCCCGCCATCCAGAAGCTGGCCGGGCAGCTGGAGCAGAAGATCGCGCAGGCCATCCAGAGCAATATTGCGCAGCTGAGCACGCAGGTGGAAAGCGCACTCAAGATCGACCCCGCTGTGTTCCAGCAGGCCATTCAGATCAACATGACCGGCTCCGACCTGACCGAGATGATCAAAAGTACCCTGCTCTCCTCCGCTTCCAGCTACGAAAAGATTTTGGACGACCTCGGCTATGTGGACTACGCAAAGCCCGATGCCATCTATATCTACCCCAACAGCTTTGACACCAAGGCGCAGGTGGTGAGCGAGCTGGACGCCTACAACGCCTCCATGCGGCAGCAGGGCGAAGAGGATAAGGTGATCCACTATACCGATATGGTGGGCACTCTGATGAACTCTGTCACCGAGATCGTGGGCATGGTCAGCAATGTGCTGGTGGCCTTTGTGGCGATCTCGCTGGTGGTGTCCTCCATCATGATCGGCGTCATCACCTATATCAGCGTGCTGGAGCGCCGCAAGGAGATCGGCATTCTGCGCGCCATCGGCGCCTCCAAGCACAACGTCTCGCAGGTGTTCAACGCCGAGACCTTTATCATCGGCCTGTGTTCCGGCGTGATGGGCGTGGTGCTCTGCCTGCTGCTGCTCATCCCCGGCAATACGCTGATCCACCACATCGCGGGCGATGTGAACGTGGTAGCCTCGCTGCCGCCGCAGGCCGCGCTGATCCTGATCGTTCTGGCCACCCTGCTTACCATGCTGGGCGGTCTGATCCCCGCCCGCAGCGCCGCAAAGAGCAACCCTGTCAAGGCGCTGCGCTCTGAATAACATTCCGCATTCAAATCCCTGCTGTGCTCTGTGTGCAGCAGGGATTTTGCATTCCGGCCCGGCTTGTGCTACAATAGAAAAAACTTCATTTCAAAGGAGCCTTTCCATGCCTGTCATTCATGAGATCACCGACCTTACCGCCCCGGAGCTGGACATCTACGCCCGGCTCACACAGGCGCAGCTGCGCAACCGGCTGGAGCCGGAAAAGGGCATCTTTATTGCTGAAAGCCCCAAGGTGATCGCCCGGGCGCTGGACGCCGGTTACCAGCCTCTTTCCCTGCTGATGGAGCGCAAGCAGATCACCGGCCCGGCACAGGAGATTTTGACCCGCTGCGGCGATGTGCCGGTGTATACCGCTGACCGGGAGCTGCTGGCACAGCTTACCGGCTTTGCGCTGACCCGGGGCGTGCTGTGCGCCTTCCGCCGTCCTGCGCCCCGCACGGTGGAGCAGGTTTGCGCCCATGCCCGCCGGGTGGCTGTGCTGGAAGGCATCGTAGATTCCACCAACGTGGGTGCCATCTTCCGCAGCGCTGCCGCGCTGAACATGGACGCAGTGCTCATTACCCCCTCCTGCTGCGACCCGCTGTGCCGCCGCGCGGTGCGGGTGAGCATGGGCACCGTGTTTCAGGTGCCGTGGGCGCAGATCGGCACCTGCCCTGCCGACTGGCCGGAAAACGGCAGTGCTCAGCTCCACGCGCTGGGCTTCAAGACCGCTGCCATGGCACTGAGCGACCGCTCGGTCAGCATCGACGACCCCGCCCTTGCCGCCGAGCCGAAGCTTGCCATCGTGCTGGGCACCGAGGGCGACGGCCTCGCCGCCGGCACCATCGCTTCCTGCGACTACACGGTCAAGATCCCCATGTCCCACGGCGTCGATTCGCTGAATGTTGCTGCCGCCAGCGCCGTAGCCTTCTGGCAGCTGGGCAAACAATAAACGAAAAAGTAATGCCTCCCCGCCGGGGAGGCATTATTTTTTATGCTCAGATACTTGCTAAGAATCGCTCAAAGCCTGCGCGGCCTGCCGTGTCCATCTTGTAGACGCCGGCGTCTACGAGGACTTCGGCAAAGACATGGCCGATCTCGTCCTGCACGATGGTGTGGACATTTTCGGCGTTCAGCTCCGGATGGCGGGCGAGAATGTCCATCGCCCACTCGGCGTGCTTCTGGATGTTCTCGCCGTACTCAGCGGCGGGGGTGTGGGCCACGAGGGCGGCTTCCACATCGGTCATCTCGGCTTTCAGGCGGCTGGGCAGAACGGCCAGACCCATGACCTCGATGAGGCCGATGTTCTCCTTTTTGATGTGGTGGAGCTTTGCGTGGGGATGGTAGACCCCCAGCGGGTGCTCCGGGGTGGTGATGTTGTTGCGCAGGACCAGATCCAGCTGATATCTGCCATCCCGCACCCGGGCAATGGGGGTGATGGTGTTGTGGGGCTCGCCGTCCGTCTCGGCAAAGATGAAGCTTGCCTCGTCGGTATAGCCGCGCCATGCGGTCAGGATCTTGTCAGCCAGCTCCACCAGACGCTCGTCATCCGCACAGGTCAGGCGGATGCAGCTCATGGGCCAGTGGACGATGCCGGCGTCCACGTCCTCAAAGCCGGGGAAGACCCACTTCTTCTCGATGGGCGCTTTGGCCATGGCGAACTCGTAGTGGCCGCCCTGAAAGTGGTCGTGGCTCAGGATGCTGCCGCCCACGATGGGCAGGTCGGCGTTGCTGCCCACGAAGTAGTGGGGGAAGAGGGCCACGAAGTCCAGCAGTTTGCGGAAGGTGGCACGCTCGATCTTCATGGGGGTGTGCTGGTTGTTAAAGACGATGCAGTGCTCATTGTAGTAGACATAGGGGCTGTACTGGAAATTCCACGCACTGTCGTTGATGGTCAGCGGGATGATGCGGTGATTTTCCCGGGCGGGATGGTTCAGCCGACCGGCATAGCCCTCGTTCTCCACGCAGAGCTGGCACTTGGGGTAGGCGCTCTGAGGAGCCAGCTTTGCGGCTGCGATGGCTTTGGGGTCTTTTTCGGGCTTCGACAGGTTGATGGTGATGTCAAGGTCGCCATAAGGAGTCCGGGTCACCCACTTGACGTCCCGCTTGATGCGGTAGCGGCGGATGTAATCGGTGTCCTGGCTGAACTTGTAGAACCAGTCGGTGGCGGCCTGAGGGCCGTCGGTTTCGTACCGCTCTTCGAAGTTGGCGCGGACGATGCTGGGGCGGGGCGTCAGCACACCCATGAGCCGGGTGTCGAAGAGGTCGCGGGCCGTGGGGCTGTCGTCGCAGACGCCCCGGGCTGCGGCGTCATCCACCAGCGTTTTCAGGATGCTTTCGAGGTCGGCGTAGCAGACGTCGCCCTCCGGCTCCGTGAAGCTGTCGAGCTGCATGGTCATGAGCAGCTGGTTGCGGATGTAGATTGCATCGTCCGGCAGGATGAGGCCGGTGTCCAGACCATAGTTGACGAGCTGCTGAATGGCAGTGGAGATCACAGCACAGCGCCTCCTTCCGGACGGATGCTCAGCACATGGCAGCGGCCCTCACCAAGGATGGCTTCCATGTGGGCCTTGAAGTCGGCCAGCATTTCCACCGGCACAAAGGCCTGAGCCGTACCGGCAAAGCCGCCGCCGTGCACGCGCACAGCGCCCTTGCCGTTCAGATAATGCTTGGCAGCTGCAATGGTCACGCCCATCTCCTGATGCTCCTTGTAACCGGCGGGGATCACGTTCTGCAGGTATTCCCAGCTGCTGTGGCCGGACTCGTTGACCAGACGCAGGAAAGTGTCAAAATCGCCCTCGCGCAGGGCGGCTACCTGCAGAACGTGA
>OGMB01001022.1_pt1 | contig 13193 bp, 8 predicted proteins | sample 1573001 | NCBI WGS metagenome assembly OGMB01 (sample SAMEA2581921, study PRJEB24529) | metagenome | biome: Human gut stool | place: China | collected 2011
TTCCACGCGTTTTTCTTTTACCAGTTCCGCAATCTTCTCGATCAGGCGCGCTTTGTTTACCTGATACGGAATTTCGTGGACGATAATGGTTTCACGACCGGTTTTGGCGTCAACTTCCACTTCTGCGCGAGCGCGGATATACACCTTGCCGCGACCGGTACGGTAAGCTTCTTCAATACCGCGACGACCGTTAATGATTGCCGCCGTCGGGAAGTCCGGCCCCGGGATGTGTTCCATCAGCCCTTCAATGCTGATGTCTTCATCATCGATATACGCCAGACAACCGTTGATGACTTCCGTCAGGTTGTGCGGCGGGATGTTGGTTGCCATACCTACGGCGATACCGGAAGAACCGTTCACCAGCAGGTTAGGAATTTTGGTTGGCATGACGTCGGGAATTTTTTCCGTGCCGTCATAGTTATCAACGAAATCGACCGTCTCTTTTTCAAGATCGGCCATCAGCTCATGAGCGATTTTCGCCAGACGAATTTCGGTATAACGCATCGCCGCGGCGGAGTCGCCGTCGATGGAACCAAAGTTACCCTGGCCGTCCACCAGCATGTAACGCAGCGAGAATGGCTGCGCCATACGGACGATCGTGTCATAAACCGCCGAGTCACCATGGGGATGGTATTTACCGATTACGTCACCAACGACACGGGCAGATTTTTTATAGGCTTTGTTCCAGTCATTGCCTAGTACGTTCATGGCGTAAAGTACGCGACGGTGTACCGGCTTCAGGCCATCTCGGACATCTGGCAGCGCACGGCCAACAATGACCGACATCGCATAATCCAGATAGGAGCTCTTCAGCTCTTCCTCAATGTTGACCGGTGTAATTTCTCTCGCAAGGTCGCTCATCTAACCGCTATCCCTCTACTGTATCCCGGATTCAAAGGTCGCAAATTATAACACAGCCGCGCAGTTTGAGGTAAACCTATACGCTTTATTCACATCCAATGCCTGATATACTCGTTTGTCTTGCCAATTACGGAGTAGAAGTGCCAATGAATGCCGAAAAATCGCCGGAAAACCATAACGTAGACCACGAAGAGATCGCTAAATTTGAAGCCGTCGCCTCCCGCTGGTGGGATCTTGAAGGTGAGTTCAAACCGTTGCACCGCATTAACCCGCTGCGTCTGGGCTATATTGCCGAGCGTGCTGGCGGTTTATTTGGCAAAAAGGTGCTCGATGTCGGTTCTGGCCGAGAGTATGGCGCGCGAAGGCGCGACGGTGACCGGTCTGGATATGGGCTTTGAGCCATTGCAGGTGGCAAAACTGCACGCGCTGGAAAGCGGCATTCAGGTGGATTATGTGCAGGAAACCGTGGAAGAGCACGCGGCAAAACATGCCGGGCAGTATGATGTGGTGACCTGCATGGAGATGCTGGAGCACGTCCCCGATCCGCAGTCAGTGGTCAGAGCCTGTGCGCAACTGGTGAAACCAGGCGGCGATGTCTTTTTCTCGACGCTTAACCGCAACGGCAAGTCATGGCTGATGGCGGTGGTTGGCGCGGAATATATTTTGCGCATGGTGCCCAAAGGCACGCATGATGTGAAGAAGTTTATTAAACCGGCAGAACTGCTTGGCTGGGTAGATCAGACAAGCCTTAAAGAGCGACATATAACCGGGCTACATTACAACCCGCTCACTAATACTTTTAAACTCGGCCCCGGCGTGGATGTGAATTATATGCTGCACACGCAGAATAAGTGAGGTTGTTGTTTGGCCGAGCCAATGCCTGATGCGACGCTTGCCGCGTCTTATCAGGCCTACAAATGCTCCCCGTAGGCCGGATAAGGCGTTTACGCCGCATCCGGCAACCGTGCCGACTAGACAGTGATTACCATTTCACCGTCATCGACAAAAACCCTGCCGTCTGGGCAAAATCATCACTCCCTTTCTGCCACGCCACGCTGCCGCGCAGGGACACTCGCTGACTGATATTGCCCGTGACTCCCACTTTTATTTCACCCCGTCGCTTCACCGCATCGTCACTGATAGTGCTGCCATCTTCTTCAATTTCCGTCGCATGGGGATCGTGATAATAATTCAGATCTAATGTTGGTGTGACACCAACCGCGGTACGCCATTCGCTGTGTAAACCCAGCCGCGTCTGAATATCATCCCCCTGCGATTGTGACACGCGCGCATGGTTAGCGGCGGTAAAATCATCCTGCTGCACGCCCTGATAAATCACCTGCGCCTGCGGTTCAATCACCACACCACGCCCCGGTAACCACTGATACCCGGCTTCCAGCGAGGCGATAATCCCCGACGAGTGGTAATGATCTGTGCCATCGTCTTGTTCGGAAACATCATTGTTAAACCACGCGTATTGCAGCCAGCTATCCAGCCAGGCCCCCTGCTTCTGATTACCGTGCTGATACCAGCTTGAGGTCAGCCCAACGGCATAACCGTGGTTCTGGTTATCGGCGCGAGTTCCGGTCATATTCGAGCGGCTCTCGCCCTGATTATCACTGTAGCCACCAACCGCCCCAAGCATCCACTCGCCATCATCGCCCCAGCGCCCGCTAAACAGGTCACCGCTAAGCTGCACCGTAGAAGTGTCTTCATGCTGAGCCAGTTGCCCTGCCGCCGTGTAATGATAACGTCCGCCGATAACACGTAAATTCAGCGTCTGACCATTGCCACCTGCATGATCGCGTCGCTCCATCATAAACGCCTGATTTGCCGCCCGCAGATTATTGAGATAACCGCCAACTTTGGCATTCAGCACCGGCTGGTAAGCGGGGATTGGATCGGGTGTTGGGTCAGGATCGGGTGTTGGGTCAGGGTCTGGATCAGGTGGCGATGGCGGCGTTACTTCTTGCGATCGCAGATACCAGTCGTTGTTATCTTCCACTAGCGTGTAGTCATACGCTCCCATGTTGACGTAGCCACTGCCAGCCAGACTGAACTGTGCATTGTTTTGAAACTGCGTGGGATCAGCTGCGAAATCAACCACTTTAATGCCTGTCGATGTCGGCTCACCAATCCCTGTAATGGAGTTAACCACCACAGTTGTGTTGCCAGCAGTATTACCGTTCATCACCAATTGATCGCTTACCGAGTCATCGCCGTTTAATTCGCTGTCGAACAGTAGCGTACCGCCGCCGGTATAATCACCGTTTACCGTCAGCGTATCGCCAGCGACGCCATTTTGCAGGCTAACCGCACCGGACGTATTGGTCAGATTGCCATTAACCGTCACGTCGGAAAGATAGGTCAGGCTGTCAGTTTCAAGGTTGGTATTAAGCTCACCTGTCAACGTCACGCCATCGGTGGCATTCACCAGCGTCCCATCGCCGTTAAACAGTGAGGCATTAAGGGCGACAGAAGTATCCTGCCCGGTCAGGCGCAAAACCGTACCATCGCTGATGTCGATAGTGCCGCTGGAAGTAGCATCAATAGATTGAATATCCTGATCCGCGCCAGTAACGAACGTCGCCCCATCACCGACCCACAGTGACGAAGCATAAGGAAGGATATCCGCGACATCGCCTTTCAGGGTGCCTTCTTCGACACGTACCGCCGACTGCGTTGTACCGCTGGCGGTCAGCTCCAGCGTACCCGCCCCCGTTTTAGTCAATGTGCTACCCTCATCCTGATGCTGCCCGCTGCTGTCAGCCATCAGTGCGCCCCACTGCGTGTCTACCCCCGCATCAACTGCCACTTCACCGTCGGCGCGCATTTCAATATCACGCCCATGCTCAGTCGTCGTAGAGCGAGTATCGACATTGGCAGTAATCTCCATCACGCTTTCTTGTTGCTTATCGGTAAAGATAACCTGGCGGTTATAGTGGGTATCTCCAAGCTGTGAGTTGTCGCTCACCTCCAGCATACCGGAGGCGATTTGTGTTGTGCCCAAATAACTATTATTGTTTGCCAGACTTACCTGCCCGTCGCTCGCATCGACCACCACGTAGACGCCATCTTTCCCGTCGCCGCCGATATGCAAATTGTCGCCACCTGCAAGATCTACCACATCCTGACTGCCGATAACCGTTCCGCTGCTGCCGCTGACTTCAAGGCCATCGTTGTATGATGTGCCACTCTGCCAGGTGGAGAAATCAGAGAGATCGAGCACACCGCCGTTTAACACGATCGACTGCGGATCGTCCTGGAGAGCGGCGAGATCTGCCGCGTCGCCTTCCAGCGAAAGCACCGCACCATCATCAACGACTATATCGCCGGTTAGCGCCATCGACTGCGCCCCCGACAGCACGTAGCTGCCGTTTTGCGCAATGGTGAGCTGACCAGCACCTTCGATGGTGCCAGCAAAACTACCTTGATTAACAGTAACATTGCCACCAGCATCGATATTTAAAGTGCCATTCTGAAAGCCCGTCAATGAGTGCACAAAGGTTTGTTGGGTGGAGCCAACGTTTAGCTCTGCCTGATTCTGGTACTTATCAATACTCCCTATCGTCAGACCGTAGCAGTCTTGCGGATCGTCCTGGCAATGCGTATCGCCGACATTCATCAGGGAGTTGCTGCGACCCAGGGTAACTTCACCGTTTTCAATCTGCATCTCACCAGTAAAGTCATTGTTATCTGCATTAAGTACCAGATCGCCGGAACCTGTTTTGGTGATCAACCCGGTACCAGCAATAGAGTCAACAGCTCCGTCATTCTCTGTATTGCCAATAACCAGCGTTTTTCCGTCGGCAATATCAAAGGTAACTTCACTTAAGCCGAGATACATAAAGCCACCCGCCGCAGTGGAAGGACCATCTCCATAGCCTGCTGCGCTGTTGTTCTCATCCACTAACACGCCGCCGTTCTGGCTGTAGCTGTCATCAACAGAAATATCAATAAGATAGGGAGCCGTCGCGCTATTGGTATATATCGCCCCGCCATAACCTTCGGCAGTGTTATTTGTAAAGGCGGTGTTATTTATTATCGTATAACCTGAAGGATGCTTGCTGTCGCTATTATTATCGGTAACATCGATTGCCCCGCCATCGCCATCACTGTAACTTGTTGATGTATATGCCTGGTTGTTATCAAAAATAACATCACTTAAATAAACGTCATTATTAATGGTATAAATTGCGCCACCTTTGCCATCATTAGCGATGTTATTGCGAAACATGGCGTTAGTGACACGTAAATCGACGGCACCAGTATCGTTAGTACCAGAAGAATAGATTGCGCCACCATAGCCGCCTGCGACGTTACCGGAAAAAATAACATCAGTAAGATTCAGCGTTGAGTTTTCTTTAGCAAATATGGCCCCGCCGTTATTATATTCTCCTGTAACGGTGTTATTGGCAAACAGAGTCATTCCAGTTTCATTTTCTGGTAATAGTGAAAATTCCGCTCCTTGTTGCAAAAATACGGCTCCTCCGCTGGCATTATTGGTCATATCCGAAAAAACCAGCCATTGCCCATCGGCGACACTCCAGTCCTGCGTAATGCCTGAAAGGCTTTGCCTGCTGGCGTGACAACTCGCTTTGATATCATATCCCTGGCATAAATCAATGGCCGCCGCGACACCGTTAGCAGAGAAAAGAGATGCAATCATTGACGGGAGTAGAGATAAATACTCCTTGCGTAGAAAGATAATCCGCATATTAATCTGACCATCATTTTATATAAGACGGCATATTTAAACGCATTATACAATATGGGTTATCTTTCTTTTGTAAATTGTCCAACCCGATGCAATGGCTATTTTGTTATTATTTGATGAATAATATCAGTGCGTCATAATTCAAGTTAATAACCTTAAGGGATACCAGTTATATTTAAACTAAATTAAAGTAATGAATAATTTTCTTATAATATAAGGTAAATTAACAAAATGGCTTCGCATTTAACAATAACCGAATAGAAAACAACCATTTCGACATCAACAATCGCTTACATTCGCTTATATATTGACCACAACTGATACATCAGATTATGTGATGACTCGTGCTTAGATCAATTTTTGCAATCATTAGCAAAAAGATTAATAAACCATCTATATCAATTTATCCAACCTATTCTGCCGTTCAAGAAATCGCCGAACAGTTATTTTTAACAAATTTTTCTCTTCCCATTGACTTTCCCGGACACCTTGTCTGACCTAAGGTGCGCGAAAGCCACTTTTTCCTTCCTGAGTTATCCACAAAGTTATGCACTTGCAAGAGGGCCATTTTCACACTATCTTGCAGTGAATCCCAAACATACCCCCTATATATAGTGTTCTAAGCAGCTTCCCGTACTACAGGTAGTCTGCATGAAACTATTGCGGAAAGAATTCCAAAAACAGGTACGACATACATGAATCAGAATCTGCTGGTGACAAAGCGCGACGGTAGCACAGAGCGCATCAATCTCGACAAAATCCATCGCGTTCTGGATTGGGCGGCAGAAGGACTGCATAACGTTTCGATTTCCCAGGTCGAGCTGCGCTCCCACATTCAGTTTTATGACGGTATCAAGACCTCTGACATCCACGAAACCATTATCAAGGCTGCCGCAGACCTGATCTCCCGTGATGCGCCGGATTATCAGTATCTCGCCGCGCGCCTGGCGATCTTCCACCTGCGTAAAAAAGCCTACGGCCAGTTTGAGCCGCCTGCGCTGTACGACCACGTGGTGAAAATGGTCGAGATGGGCAAATACGATAATCATCTGCTGGAAGACTACACGGAAGAAGAGTTCAAGCAGATGGACACGTTTATCGATCACGACCGTGATATGACCTTCTCTTATGCTGCCGTTAAGCAGCTGGAAGGCAAATATCTGGTACAGAACCGCGTGACCGGCGAAATCTACGAAAGCGCCCAGTTCCTTTATATTCTGGTTGCCGCGTGCCTGTTCTCGAACTACCCGCGTGAAACGCGCCTGCAATATGTGAAGCGTTTTTACGACGCGGTTTCCACATTTAAAATTTCGCTGCCGACGCCAATCATGTCCGGCGTGCGTACCCCGACTCGTCAGTTCAGCTCCTGCGTACTGATCGAGTGCGGTGACAGTCTGGATTCCATCAACGCTACCTCCAGCGCGATTGTGAAATACGTTTCCCAGCGTGCCGGGATCGGCATCAACGCCGGGCGTATTCGTGCGCTGGGTAGCCCGATTCGCGGTGGTGAAGCGTTCCATACCGGCTGTATTCCGTTCTACAAACATTTCCAGACAGCGGTGAAATCCTGCTCTCAGGGCGGCGTGCGCGGCGGTGCGGCAACGCTGTTCTACCCGATGTGGCATCTGGAAGTGGAAAGCCTGCTGGTGTTGAAAAACAACCGTGGTGTGGAAGGCAACCGCGTGCGCCATATGGACTACGGGGTACAGATCAACAAACTGATGTATACCCGCCTGCTGAAAGGTGAAGATATCACCCTGTTCAGCCCGTCCGACGTACCGGGGCTGTACGACGCATTCTTCGCCGATCAGGAAGAGTTTGAACGCCTGTATACCAAATATGAGAAAGACGACAGCATCCGCAAGCAGCGTGTGAAAGCCGTTGAGCTGTTCTCGCTGATGATGCAGGAACGTGCGTCTACCGGTCGTATCTATATTCAGAACGTTGACCACTGCAATACCCATAGCCCGTTTGATCCGGCCATCGCGCCAGTGCGTCAGTCTAACCTGTGCCTGGAGATAGCCCTGCCGACCAAACCGCTGAACGACGTCAACGACGAGAACGGTGAAATCGCGCTGTGTACGCTGTCTGCTTTCAACCTGGGCGCAATTAATAGCCTGGATGAACTGGAAGAGCTGGCAATTCTGGCGGTTCGTGCACTTGACGCGCTGCTGGATTATCAGGATTACCCGATCCCGGCCGCCAAACGTGGAGCGATGGGGCGTCGTACGCTGGGTATTGGTGTGATTAACTTCGCTTACTATCTGGCGAAGCACGGTAAACGCTACTCCGACGGCAGCGCCAACAACCTGACGCATAAAACCTTCGAAGCGATTCAGTATTACCTGCTGAAAGCGTCTAATGAGCTGGCTAAAGAGCAAGGCGCGTGCCCGTGGTTTAACGAAACCACTTACGCGAAAGGGATCCTGCCGATCGATACCTATAAGAAAGATCTGGATGCCATCGCTAATGAGCCGCTGCATTACGACTGGGAAGCATTGCGTGAATCAATCAAAACGCACGGCCTGCGTAACTCCACGCTTTCTGCCCTGATGCCGTCCGAGACCTCTTCGCAGATCTCTAACGCCACTAACGGTATTGAACCGCCGCGCGGTTACGTCAGCATCAAAGCGTCGAAAGACGGTATTTTGCGCCAGGTGGTGCCGGACTACGAGCACCTGCACGACGCCTATGAGCTGCTGTGGGAAATGCCGGGTAACGATGGCTACCTGCAACTGGTGGGTATCATGCAGAAATTTATCGATCAGTCGATCTCTGCTAACACCAACTACGATCCGTCACGCTTCCCGTCAGGAAAAGTGCCGATGCAGCAGTTGCTGAAAGACCTGCTCACCGCCTACAAATTCGGGGTCAAAACGCTGTATTATCAGAACACCCGTGACGGCGCTGAAGACGCGCAGGACGATCTGGTGCCGTCAATCCAGGACGATGGCTGCGAAAGCGGCGCATGTAAGATCTGATAATCCCCCAGCCTTTGCACCAAACCGTCCCCTCTCCCCTTGCGGGAGAGGGTTAGGGTGAGGGGTAATAAAACCACAGGACACACTCATGGCATATACCACCTTTTCACAGACGAAAAATGATCAGCTCAAAGAACCGATGTTCTTTGGTCAGCCGGTCAACGTGGCTCGCTACGATCAGCAAAAATATGACATCTTCGAAAAGCTGATCGAAAAGCAGCTCTCTTTCTTCTGGCGTCCGGAAGAAGTTGACGTCTCCCGCGACCGTATCGATTACCAGGCACTGCCTGAACACGAAAAACACATCTTTATCAGCAACCTGAAATATCAGACGCTGCTGGATTCCATTCAGGGCCGTAGCCCGAACGTGGCACTGCTGCCGCTTATTTCTATTCCGGAACTGGAGACCTGGGTCGAAACCTGGGCGTTCTCAGAAACGATTCATTCCCGTTCCTATACTCATATCATTCGTAATATCGTTAACGATCCGTCTGTTGTGTTTGACGATATCGTCACCAACGAGCAGATCCAGAAACGTGCGGAAGGGATCTCCAGCTATTACGATGAGCTGATCGAAATGACCAGCTACTGGCATCTGCTGGGCGAAGGTACCCACACCGTTAACGGTAAAACTGTGACCGTTAGCCTGCGCGAGCTGAAGAAAAAACTGTATCTCTGCCTGATGAGCGTTAACGCGCTGGAAGCGATTCGTTTCTACGTCAGCTTTGCTTGTTCCTTCGCATTTGCAGAACGCGAATTGATGGAAGGCAACGCCAAAATTATTCGCCTGATTGCCCGCGACGAAGCCCTGCACCTGACCGGCACCCAGCATATGCTGAATCTGCTGCGCAGCGGCGCGGACGATCCTGAGATGGCGGAAATTGCCGAAGAGTGTAAGCAGGAGTGCTATGACCTGTTTGTTCAGGCAGCTCAACAGGAGAAAGACTGGGCGGATTATCTGTTCCGCGACGGTTCGATGATTGGTCTGAATAAAGACATTCTCTGCCAGTACGTTGAATACATCACCAATATCCGTATGCAGGCAGTCGGTTTGGATCTGCCGTTCCAGACGCGCTCCAACCCGATCCCATGGATCAACACTTGGCTGGTGTCTGATAACGTGCAGGTTGCTCCGCAGGAAGTGGAAGTCAGTTCTTATCTGGTCGGGCAGATTGACGCGGAAGTGGACACCGACGATTTGAGTAACTTCCAACTCTGATGGCCCGCGTTACCCTGCGCATCACTGGCACACAACTGCTGTGCCAGGATGAACACCCTTCCCTTCTGGCGGCGCTGGAATCCCACAATGTGGCGGTTGAGTATCAGTGTCGCGAAGGTTACTGCGGCTCCTGTCGCACCCGTCTGGTTGCAGGTCAGGTTGACTGGATTGCCGAACCGTTAGCCTTTATTCAGCCGGGGGAAATTTTGCCCTGTTGTTGCCGGGCAAAAGGCGATATTGAAATCGAGATGTGAATTGGTTGTAGTGCCAGATACAACGCTTATGCGTCTTATCTGGCCTACAACGATTACATGGCGTAGTAATACGCTTTCACCTGCTCCCAGTCCGCTTTGGGGATTGGCTCCAGATATTTTTCCAGCTGGCGGAAGTCATGATTAATCGCTTTATCGCGACGCAAGCGGCGACGACTTTTCTCCAGGTCAAGAAAACCAGCTTCTGCATTACCTTCTGTTTTCACATAGATATGGCGAACATAACAACAGCCATGCTGACGATTAATGCTATGCATTTTCTTAAACGCCAGCGCCACTGCTTTCAACATGGCTTGCCGGACTTCGTCAGAATAAGGCGATACTGCATGCTGGGCATACCAGTCAGCAATGCTGATGAACCCCGCCATATCTTCAGTCACCAGCAACGCTCGCCATTCACCCTCAATTTTCACCGCTTCACCAAAAACGATCTTCGGCACGATGACACCGGCCCGTTCCAGTTCTTTAATTACCGCAACCTCACGGACAATCGTTGGTCGGCCGAACGGATAACGTACGGAATGAAACAGATGATGCGTCATGCGCTTTACATACAGCTTTTTGCCGTTGCGCTCGACACATTGCACCCCGCTCATACCATTACGGCGATAGTTAGGCTCTTCAACCCAGTCGCCCTCTGTTGCCCACCAGTGATTAAATTCGTCGTACTTTGCTGAAACTGCCATACCCTATCGCCTGTCATTTTTATTAACGACAATGACTATAGGTGGTTACCTGAGGAAAATCTTAATGAAACGTGTCGTATTAATGAATTTCTTTTGCCACTACTAGCGTGACACCGCTTTTACCCTTCATTTGCAGCGCATAGATTCCACCAGCCACTACCACTAATAGTGCGCCCAGCAGATAAAATGTGAATTTAATCAGGCGGATACAGCGATGAATTTTATTCGACAGGGATTAGGCATCGCCTTACAACCAGAGTTAACGCTGAAAAGCATTGCAGGTGAATTGTGTTCCGTTCCTCTCGAACCAACTTTCTATCGACAGATTTCGTTGCTGGCTAAAGAAAAGCCGGTAGAAGGCAGTCCACTGTTTTTACTACAAACGTGTACGGAACAACTCGTGGTGAATGGAAAAATTTGATGTGAGACAGGATGGCGCATGAACGCCATCCTGCAGTAGCATTACTCTTTATTAAGGAATTTTACTGCCTTATCAGGGAAATCAGTAAACAGCCCATTTACACCCGCTTTGTTATACAGAGCATCATATAACTGATTCACATCAGTAGTGTATTCAGGCAGTTTATCTGACCGCACGGTATAAGGATGCACTACCAGTTTATTCTGCTGAGCATCTTGCACCATGCCAGTGAGTTTGATATTACCCGGCTGCGATGTTTCCTCAATCAACATATGGTAATCCGGCCCGATACCGTCGGCATATTCCGCCACCTGTTTCATAGCACCCGGCTTAAACATCCAGTCGTAGTTGTAATTAACCCAGCTTCCATCCGGCTGTTTCTGCTGCGTTTCATTCCAGTCGGTATAGGCAATCAACTGTACCAGATTGAGATCCATGCCCATTTTAGGTTCCAGCTCATTCTTAATACGCTTCAGCTCATCAGCATCAAAACATTGCAAATAAACTTTGTCGTCCTTACCGGTGTAACCATATTTCTTCAGCACTTCCAGCGTTTTTGCCGCAATATCCTTCCCTTCCTGATGATGGAACCACGGCGCTTTGATTTCAGGATAAATACCGATATTTTTCCCGGTAGAGTGATTTAACCCCTGAACAAATTCAATCTCTTCTTCAAAGGTGTGCACCCGGAAGTCGGACTTACCCATTGGGAAACGCCCCGGATAAGTCTGCACTTTTTTACCGTTTTCAATATCGAAACCTTCGGTAAATTTCAGCGACTTAATTTCATCCAGCGTGAAATCTATCGCGTAGTAACGACCGTCTTTGCGCGCCCGATCCGGGAAACGATCGGCAACATCAGTAACACGATCGAGATAATGGTCATGCAGAACAACCAGATGGTCGTCTTTGGTCATCACCAAATCCTGTTCCAGATAATCCGCTCCCTGCGCATACGCCATCGCTTTTGCTGGCAGCGTATGCTCCGGCAAATATCCACTGGCACCGCGATGGGCGATGACTATTTTTTCGTTGCTGTCCGCCGCCATTGCACTGCTTCCCATGACTATAGTGCTCATCATGATCGCCATGCTAAGGTTTTTCAGCTTCAATTTCATGCCATTAGCCTCCGTTGCGTTTTTGCAGTAATTGTTCATGGCGACGTTTTTCGCCAATCATCACAACAATCAACAAGATAACCGCCAGAATGCTGCCGCCAATCATTACCATAAAGCCGCCATCCCAGCCGAAGAAGTCCACGGTGTAGCCAACAATCGCGCTCGCCGCCACCGAACCGCCCAGGTAACCAAACAGCCCGGTAAAGCCCGCTGCCGTACCTGCCGCTTTTTTCGGTGCCAGTTCCAGCGCATGCAGACCGATCAGCATCACAGGACCGTAGATCAGGAAGCCGATAACAATCATACAAATCATATCGACGGTTGGGTTACCTGCCGGGTTCATCCAGTAAACGATAGTCGCGATGGTCACCAGTGTCATAAAGAAAACGCCGGTTGCCCCACGGTTGCCACGGAAGACTTTATCCGACATCCAGCCGCACAGCAGAGTGCCCGGAATACCTGCATATTCATAAAGGAAGTAGGCCCAGGAGGATTTATCCAGCGCGAAATGCTTAACCTCTTTCAGATAAGTCGGTGACCAGTCGAGGATGCCGTAACGCAGCAGATAAACGAACACGTTGGCGATGGCGATATACCACAGCAGTTTGTTCGGCAGTACGTACTGCATGAAGATTTGCTTCGCCGTCAGCTCCTGTTCCGCTTTTTCGTTATAGTCGTCCGGATAATCATTTTTGTACTCTGGCTTTGGCAAAAATACGAAGTCAGCAAATCCCCGTCCTGTCGGCAGCTCTCTAATTGGCTTGTAATAATATTTCATAGAACTCAGATATGCAATCGTCAGTACACTACTTAACGAATTCTCATTATTATACTGAATAGAAGATGCATATTCTGTATGGATTTTTTCTATCTCTTTTGCAACAGTCTCTTCATCCTCATCCAGTGTCGCTTCCAGAA
>OGMB01001027.1_pt1 | contig 13145 bp, 35 predicted proteins | sample 1573001 | NCBI WGS metagenome assembly OGMB01 (sample SAMEA2581921, study PRJEB24529) | metagenome | biome: Human gut stool | place: China | collected 2011
AAAATGTATAAAGGTAAGTTTAATTATTCGCTATCTTGTACTATAGATAATAATACGTCTTACAAAGAATTAATATCTTTTTTGGAAAGGCACGAACCTAATTTGATAGAAAATAAAGATTTTACCAATGAGTGAAGAAAAAAGAAAAGAGTTTCTAACAAAATTAGCTAGTTTGTTAGACGAGTATAACGTAAATATAATATTTACATGTAGCGGAAGGTCTGATATTAGCGGCTTATATAGCGACCGTATTATAATTTCGGAAAGAAAAACAGAGGAAATTATACTAGACACATTCGATGAATGGAATTTAAGCAGTAACGTTATTAAAGAAAATATGTAATCATGAAAAAAAGAACAATTATAAAGAAAAGATTTGAGTTCGTTTGTTCTGTTATGAACAACAAAGTATATTATTCAGAGAAAGAACAAAAGAGAATAGCAAGAAGAATGTTTGTATTAAACAATATGAAATAAAATAAGTATGAAAAAGTATACAGAAAAGCAAATAGAGTCATTTAAAGAAATGATTAATAACGGTATAATATCTCAAATAGATGGAGATTGCGAACTATGTAGAAAAATTTCAACAGATATTCATAAAATAGATGAGGGATATTTTACCTTTGAAGATCTTACAACTAATGAAATAGTAAACGAGTGGGATGCAAGAGGAGAAAAGGGTGATTTAATAGGTAAATTAATAGAAAGCTACGATCACCCCGAAAATATATTAAAATATATAGTTAAAGACAATGAGGAATATTTACTCCCCGACAAAATAGATCGTAAATATATGATAAAGTTATTAAATTTGCGTGATTACGCCACAAAAGAGGATATTTTAAATGAATTGAAAGAAATACTATGAAAAAGAAAAAGTTTAATCTAATAAATTTCATTCCTAATCAGTCAAAATATTAAAGAGGTATTTTTAATATTTCTGAATCTTTTGAAAAAGAATTGGAAGGACTTGCAGCGAATGAAATTCAAAGGGAATTATTATTAAAGAAAAGTAAGAAACATCTTAGTAAAAAATAGTATAAAGAAAGGAGAATGTTGTTTATAATATGTTTAATAATTTGGGGTGGTTGTACTGTATTTGAAGGGCTAACTAAAAAATAGTAATATGAATAAGTTTGTTTCAAAACGTGGTGAGATATGGAAAGATATACCAAAATTTGAGGGCGTATATCAAATATCAAATTTGGGGCGTGCAAGAAGTTTGAAAAAGAATAGGATATACTTGTTAAAAAATAACATAGACACTCACGGATATTATTATATCATCCCATACGTAAATAAAAAAACGTATACTCATTATAAAATACATAGATTAGTTGCATTATTGTTTGTAGACGGATATAAAGAAGGTTTAGTTGTTAACCATAAAGACGGTAATAAATTGAATAATAATGCATCTAACCTTGAATGGGTGACAAGTTCTTATAATAATAAACACGCTTTTGATATAGGACTTAAGAGGAAAGGAGTGCACGAAAATTGTAGAAAAGCTTGCATAGAAAAAACAAGCATTAAAGTTAAGTGTATCGACATTAATACGGGTGTCGAAAAAACATTCCGTTCAATGAAACAAGCTGCTAGAGAAATAGGCGGAACAGGTGCGGGTATTAAATATAGCATAAAGAATAATAAGCCATACAAAAAAAGATATTTATTTTATGAAATTTATATACGCTAGATGTTCAACGGAAAAACAAGACTTTGAACAACAAAAAGAATGTATAAAACAGTATTTGAAAAGAATAGGAGACAATTCAGATATTAAAGAAGTTGTAGAAAAAGTTTCAGGAACTATAAAACATACAAAACGAAAACTGCAAGAAGTATTAGAAATGTGCAAGAGTGGAGACACTATATATATATCTGAATTGTCTCGATTAGGTAGAAGTATGAATGATTTATTTTCTATTGTTTCTTATTGTGGAGAAAAAGATATAACTATAATACAATGCAAAGACGGAACTATAATAGAAAATAAATCAATAGGTGGAAAAGCCCTTCTTTTTGCATTATCATTAGCCGCTGAAATTGAAGTAGAAAACATACGTCAGCGTACACGTATGGGACTAGCCGCAAGGAAAGCGAAAGGTCTGCAAACAGGAGGAACAAAAGAATTGTGGGGAAAGAATAGCTTTACAGATAGAACAGTTTCAATAAATAAGATGCAAGATAAGTCCGCAAACAAAAGGCGAGAAAATGCACGTGTTAATGAAAGTAATGTGTTTTTTTGGGCTTTCATTACTGATTGGATAAAAGATAAGGGAGAGCCTAGAAATTACGAAATTTGGGGAGATATTGCACAAAAATTAAATAATCTGAATCAAAGGACAGCTACAGGAATGGAGTATAATTCAGTTCGTGCGGCTGCAATGTATCGTAAACTTAAAAAGATAATGAAATAAAAACGAGATAATATTAAATTTATATAAAGCTATGAGCAAAAGAATTTTAATAGAGAATTATTTCAGGAATAAATATCCTGATAAAAGGTATCAGTTCAAAACATATAATACTATCGAAGATATGTTTGGAGTTATAGGGAATAATCTTTATGTCGTTGAATTTATAGACACAAAGATGAAATATCCTAAAACATTGGAGTTGAGAATAACAGAAAATGAATTATTAAACTTTTGAGTTATGGAAAGCAAAGAAGATATTATTAGAAAATATATCAAAGGAATAGTTTCTATTGAATATATTGGCGGATGCGTTTATGTTTCAACTAAAAATGTAATGGCAAGAGCAACTACATTAGACCTTCTTAAAATGGAATTAGGTTGTAATGAAATTATGGTATATATAAAAAATAAAGATGGTTTATTAATGTATGTAATTGAATAATAATATGAAACAAGAAAAAATTACCTTAGTATTTGATTCTCAAACGACAAATGTACCTAAAACATTAACAATTAATGCTAATGATGGTGTGTATATTACAACGATAAATGGGAATGATGAAGATATTTTCCTAGTAATAAACGTTCCTATTAAAGAACAGGATTTATTAGATGAATATTTATATAAATTGAAAAAGACAAATTGTGATTTTATAAAAGATGTTTGTGTCCCTAATTATGAGTCTATTTTAATTCAGGGTGATATTATTATAGTATTTAATCAAAAATAAATGATATGGAAAAGCTAAAAGAATCCGAATTTATTCCTGTAGGGGAAATGGTGCAAGTTGGACTAAAAACATTTAAAGTTATAGAATCAAAAGATGGATTAAGTTGCAAAAAATGTTCTCTATTTAGAAGTCAATTATGTTACATATTTATAGATTATGTTTTAGGTGATTGTGCTGCCGACTACAGACCCGATAAGAAAGATGTTTATTTTGTTGAATGCAATGAATAAATACAAAAATGGACAAAGAGAAAGAAAAGCTTATCAAATTTGTTATTAGAAATGTTTTATCCATTGAAGAAAAAGGGAAAAACACTCATGTAACAATTAAAAAGGGATTTATAAGATCGAATGAACTGGAATATATCAAGAGAAAACTAGATTATAAAGATATTATGATCTCTGCAAAAGATAACGGAATATTAACCTTAATAATGATTGGATAATATGATACCTTTGGCAATTTTGATAGTATTATATACGGCAACATTAACTTTAGCAGCAGTTTTAAATGGAGAAGTAAGAGAAATTTCTTTTTCTTATACCCTCACTAGAATAGTAATAGAAGGCTTATTAATTTGGTGGTTGGTAGAATCATTTAAATATTAGAACTATGACATACAAAAAGTTTTTAGAGCAAACAAAAAAAGCTAAAACGGAATTTATAAAAAGAATCCGTCAGTATGAAGATGTTACAAGCAAAGAAATTGATAACATCGAAATAAGTTGGGATTATATTCGCATATCGCTTTATTTGCAAACAGAAGAAAGTGAATATGAACATGTATGGGAATACGATGGCACAAAAGATGAATTGTTTAGTTTATGTTTTGATGTAAAATAAAAGTAAATATATACAATATGTGGATAAGAATACAGAATCAACGATTGAAAGACGCAAGTATTAAAGAATACAAAGGGCGTGGGAACAGTGTTTCAAGTGGTAAATACTGCATTGAAATGAAGTACGGGAACGGAATAAGGTATTTCTATTTTGACAATGAAGTAGAATATGATAGAGCTTTGTTTCGGCTAGATGAAATATTGAAAGTACAAGAGGTTTAATTAAGGAGGAATAATTATGACAGTACAAGAACTAATTGATATTTTATCTGCGATAGAAGATAAAAGTAAACCTGTAAAAATAGACATCTTTGATGATGAAGTCAAAGATGTTATAGAGCGTGAAGATCGTGTTGAACTTTATGATTATTGAATATGACAGTAGAAGCTTTAATTGAATTACTTGAAGAAGTAGAAGGTGAACTACCCACGAGCTAAAGACTTGTGGGCTTCGGGTTTCACCGAGGAACGGCTTTCCCAAAGGTCAGCTCTTACTTCCTCTCCACCCGTGTAATCGACAGTTCCTGCCGATATATGGTTTAATCCGACACGAAGAATATTGATAGCAGCATTAACATCACGATTATGATGAGTATGACATACTGGACACTCCCACTCACGAACAGACAAGTCTTTTGTCTGTTTGTTGACATACCCACAGACGTTACATGTCTGCGAGGAGGGGAAGTATCGGTCTATCTTCACTATTTTCTTGTCGTTCCATTCCGCCTTATAGGTGAGCATGGAAACGAATCTGCCCCAACTTGCATCTGTTATGGACTTGGCAAGATGATGGTTTCTCTCCATTCCCTTAACGTTCAAGTCCTCAATGCAAATTGTATCATATCTTCTGACAAGAGCAATAGAGCACTTATGCAAATAGTCGGCACGACAGTTAGCAGTCTTATCGTGAAGTCTGGCAACTTTGAGTCTTTGGTTTTCAAACCTTCTGCTGCCTTTCTTCTTTCGGGAAAGATGCTGCTGCGCCCTTGCAAGTTTGCGCTCGTATTTCCTTGTATATCGGTTATTTTTGAATGTTTCTCCATCAGAAGTGATAAGCAAGTCCTTCAATCCCATATCCACACCGACGGACTTATTCGTCTTTTCAAGAGGACTAATGTATTCCTCTTCCGTAAACACGGAAACGAAATACTTTCCACTTGGGGTTTTGGAAATAGCAACCTTGCCTATTTTGCCCTTTATCTCACGATGGATACGGCACTTGATACCCTCTTTGAACTTGGGTATGAAAAGCCTGTCGCATGCGATAGAGGCAAGTTGTGGCACGGTAAAACTGTTCTTCGACCGTTTGGACTTGAAGTTAGGGAACTTGGCTCGCTTCTGAAAGAAATTGGTATAGGCTGTTTCAAGGCTACGGAGAGCGAACTGCAATGACTGGGAGTTTACCTCTTTAAGCCATGCGGTATTTTCTTGCTTCTTCAAGCCAGTGAGAACCTTGGCTTGCGCATAGTAGTTGTCGCTTTTGCCAGTAAGCCTATATTGCTCCTTACGCTGATTGAGAAAGTAATTATAGACATATCGGGCACATCCGAAATGCCTTGCCAGCAATTCGGTTTGAGCCTTGTTAGGGTACAACCTGAACTTATATGTTCTGTTTATCTTTCTCATATTGCTTACAAAGTTAATAATTGTTTTGTAAATTACCAAATATTTTCGTATATTTGTGGCATGGAAAAGAATTATAATCATGAAAAAAGGCACAAATACTATCTGAAGTGTCACTTGATTTTCTGCATCAAATATAGGAGAAAGATACTTTATGGCGATTTCGACAATTACATCAAAACAAAGTTCAAGTCTATTGCAGGAAATTCAGATTTTAATATTGACATTATGGAAACAGACAAAGACCATATTCATTTTCTTATCAGCTATCCGCCAAAACTATCAGTTACATCAATGGTTAGAAGATTGAAGCAAGAAAGCGCCATATTAGCATGGAGAGCATATCACAACCTGTTGAGGAAATATTTTTGGAAAGAGAAAACGTTATGGTCTGATGGTTACTTCGTCTGCTCAATAGGCGAAGCCTGCCCAAATACAGTTATGGAATATATTAGAAACCAAGGATAAAACTAGAGATGTAAAATTCAACGATGGATGGAGTGATTATCTAGTTGAAATTGTTGAGACTGAATCAGGTAATGATGTTATCCTGTTATAACCATAAGGTTATCCATGTGGTTATATTTAGGTTATCCATAAGGAAACCACATAGTTTTTAAAAGTTATATAAATGTTAAATACACATATTCTCTTGCACATCTCAAAAATAAAGAGGATATTTGCAATGTATCTGAAACGTGGCTGTGGATGATGAATGATTTGTAATTTTTACATATAAAATATATAAACCGTTTATTGGCAACAGCCACCGTTAAGAAATTAACGTCTGCCATGCGGTAACAATAGAACCGTACTGATAGAGTTTCAGCTACGGTTTTATTGTTTTATATATATAATTATGAAAAGACTAAGTAGGAAAAGATATAATGAAATAATATCCGCTACCGATGAACGGAAAGCGATAGCCCTACTTATTTTTATAAAACAAAAGTTTAGATCATCAGTCGTTCTTAATTTTTCTTATTACAAACTATCCAAAATTACAGGTCTGCATAAAAATACAGTGAAGAAGCGGTTAGAAGTTCTTGGAAGCATGGAACTATTAGATTTTGTTGGAAAGAACAATAAACATCTTCTTTTTAAATCGGTTCGTGCTGCTAAGTCAAATGTAAGATTAGATGGATTGGATTTATCAAATATCAAGGCGATTGAAACCGGATTGCAAGCATTATTTATAACGGAAGAACAAAGACGGAAAAATTACGTCAATCATCAAGTTATTAAAGGGACTAAGCCGAAAGGACATTTATCTAAATCAAAGTACAGAGAATGGAAGAAGGCTAAAAAGTTCTGCACCATGCATGGATTGACTGAATTTAAAGACAATGGGATTTCGTTTGATACATTGGCTAAAAGAATGAAAACAAGCAAAAGTAAAGTTGCTAAAGCGATTTCTTTTGGTGAAAAAATTGGAATTTTAAGAAGGAATCATAACTTTAAGGTTGTTTGCCCTTTTGATTCTAAAATGGATGCTTTGTTATGTTTCAAACATAACTTTCAAGGTAGGCTTAAAGTTATTGACAACAACTTAGTATATATCATGTGTAACACGTACTCTGTCATTGGAAGTAAACAGGCGGCTTTAATGTATTAGAGTATCAAAAATGACCTATTATGAATGAAGAAAAATCAGAATTTGCCAATGATTTGTATAGACTAGGCAAAGTAGCAATATTGAGATTTGCTGAATTGTTAGAAAAAGAAGGTGTAAATGAAAAAACTGGTAAAGTAATAGAAATAGCTTCTGTCAGTATAAGAAATTTTGAAAAAGCAGGTTTTGACTGTGCAGAATTGAGAAATGCACTTTATAGGGCAATAAGTGTATTTAGCAAATCTAAAAAGAGAAAAGAATTACCGATAGGTACTGAAATAAAACTACCATTTACTACTTTAAAAGTAGAAGAATGTGGTGATGGTGTAACCCTTTCTTGCGCAAATTGTTTCTTTTTAGACGTTTGTAAAGAGAATGGTAAATTTATATATGAATCTTTTGGGAGTTGTGCTGCTTATGAAAGAGAAGATAAAGCTAGTGTCGTGTTTAAAGAGATAATCTATGAAAACATGGAATAGAATGATAAAGGACGGATGGAATAATGCAAGGGAGATAAAGCCTAGCAAATATAACACCGTTAATGTCTGTCTCAAAGATGGCAGATATACTAACTCCTTTTGGACTGGAAGAGAATGGGCTTATAATGTAGAGCCTATCTTATGGAGAGAAATCGAAGAAGTAATAGTACCAATGTGTAAACGAATTTAATAATAAAAAGCTATGATAAAAGGAATTATAGATCAATGGGAAGCTAATAAGCATAAGTTGGAAAAATGGTTTAGAGAAAACGAATTGAAAGAATATGATTCATACTTAAAAATAGTAAGAGCTATATTCACGTATGTTATATCTGAATATGATGTGGAAAATATACACGTAATTGATGATGGAGATTGGTCAGGTACAGAGATATTCATCATCCCTGAAAAAGATGTATATCAGCCTGGAATAGAAGATTATCTTATGACACATACCTATTATGGTTCTTGTTCCGGTTGTGATACCTTATTGAATATAATAGACTTTTACGAAGAAGATTATCCAAATGAAGAGCAAGTTAAACAATTAATGACTCTCTCTCTTCACTTAATACAAAGAATGAAACCATTATGCGAACAGTAATATTGTTATCAGCCACATTAATAGCTGAAAGCATTAACCACCAATGTGTAAACGAGAATGTAGATCTTTTATATATATGTATGCCTTTTTGTATAGGCTTTGATGTTATTGATTTTATTTCAAAATTTTTAAAAAACAAATATGAAAGCAGAAGAATTAAGAATTGGTAATTACGTTAAAATAGACGAAGGAATTGGGAAAGTGGCATTTATAATGGACAAAAACTTTTGTAATGAATATGCTAATGATGATTACAATATAACAGTAGAAATGGGAGATGGTATTTTTAGAGAAGAGGAAGAAGATAAAGTTGAAGGAATTCCTCTGACAGAAGAAATACTCCTGAATTGTGGATTTGAATATATAAATACCAATAATAAAGTATGTGGTCTTATTTCTCCTGAAAATGGGAATGGGGACAGGTATCGTATCGTACATTTTTTCGATGGTGATTTTAGAATGGTATTAAATACTTGGAGATATGTTTCTATTAAAAACGTTCATCAACTTCAAAACTTATATTATGCAATTAATGGGAAAGAATTAAATATACAATTATGAAAACAACAGTAGAAATAGTAAACTTAGTAAGTAAAGCACTTGAATTATGCCCAATAAAATGGGTTGATATAAACAAAGATTTTGTTAAATTTGAGTATGGTGGTACTATTTTTAGAATAACAAAAGAACTATCTGTAGAAGAAGCAAAAGAATCTTGTTTAGCTCGTACAGTAGCAGCTATATTTCTTGAATTATTAATAACTAAAACAGATAAATATGAAAACTAACATTTACTATTTATTTTTAGCACTCATGGCTTTATTATTAATGTCATGTGAAGAAGCACCACGAACTGAAAAAGATTCAGTTATAGAGTATGATGTGATTGAAATTGATTCATGTGAGTATATTATGGTTCAATCAGAAACGTATCGTTTGAAAAAGGCAACCAGTATAGCACATAAGGGTAATTGCAAGTATTGCAAAGAAAGGAATAGTACAGAATTCAAACAGAAGATTGATGCTAACACAGAACATAAGATTGTCACTGATACTATCCTAATTTATAAATATGTTAAACAAGATGAGATATGAATATAGATAAATTAATAGATGATGCCATTGGAGGCTACAATGCATATCTACACTACTGCGACCTTCTAGCTGTAGAGGCACAAAAGTATATTGATTTTGACGATTTCGTTTCTTGCGAATATATTAATGGAACAGGACTTAGTATCTTGGTGACATTACCTGAAACAGGTGATTATGACCTTCCTGAACGTGTATGTTCTGTAGTAGGATTCTTCGAATATGCCAAGGGAAAGGATAAATTATCAGTGGATGACATTAAAAAACTATCATTATGAGAAAGATAATAGGTGCAAAGGTCAGGACTCTTTGCCAACTAAAAAATAAAGGTGGGATAATCATTGAAAAAGGTGAAGTCTGCACTATTGTTCAAAGCTATCGTGGCTATGGCATACGTACCGATGATTATCGACAAATAAATAGAGTGGATAAATCACAAATTGATTTTATCAAACCACTAAAAGCCAAAAAAATTGTGGTTACTCCTGATGAATATGAAGCTATCCAGTTTGCACTTTCGGAGGTAGAGGCTTCTGTTGGTTATGGAGATCTATCGGAAGAACAATCTGAACTATATAAGGCAAATGAAGTACTACTACACAACCTTTTAGATAAAATCAATAACGCATAGCATAAGTATGAAAACAGAATCAAGCGCAGTAAATCCGTATAATGGAATGTTCGGGCAGCAGGGTTGGATTTGCCCGAAGTGTGGAAGGGTGTATTCACCGTTTACTCAAATGTGTTTGTATTGTAAACCAAATAATACAACAAATATTTCTAATCTTTGCGACCTTTCTAATACGACCGTCAGTGAAGAAGAACTAATAGAAAAACGTAAAACGATAAAATAACGAATTAAATAGCCTTGGACGGGCTTTGTAAAATCCTTAAACATTATGACATTTGAACAAGAAGTTGTAGAAAACAAAAGATTGCGTCAAGAAATTGATGCTAAGATTCAAGAAGTGAAAGACCTTCCAGTAAGTCGTGAACGTAGCCTTACTATCACAAAATTACAAGAAGCTGTTATGTGGCTCGGTATGGATTTGAAACGATTGGGTACTGATAATCCTTATCCATCAAGTAAAGACCCTTCAACGGGAACAGTTATAGAACCTACCGCTGATGGATTGAAGCTATGATTACTCAACAACACATTGATGCACTTAAAAAGTACCTTGGGGAAGAAAACCTAAGGTACTTCCGACACTTGAAAGGTTTGAAAGGATGCGTTTTCCCCGTCCTAAGGTTGAATTTCAATAGAAAACACATTCCGTTTCATCCTGTAGGATTGAGGGAAGGTATGCAAATAAGAAATTGGATGCGTGCGAATTTTCCTGAATTCAGAAAGCTATCTCAAGACAAGATTGAGAAATATTCTAAGGAATTGGTAGAAAAAGCAATAATAAATTGACATAAAACAACATAAAGTATGAAACAGACATTAGAAGAAGCAGCAAGCAAAGAATTGTTTTCAAGATATGCTTGTACGTCAAGAAGTTTATCATTTGAGGGATTGGTATATGACAGAAATGCAATGCTAAATATGTTCCGAAAAGGTGCAGAATGGCACGCAAAGCAATCAATTGAGGTTCTTTCCTCTGTTTTAGAAAACTGGGTACATGGCGGTGATGCTGATTGTATCATTGCGGAGTTTGAAGAACTTTTAAACAAATGATACTATGAAAGAGATTTGGAAAGATATAGACGGCTTGTTTGGGTATCAAGTTAGCAATCTTGGGCGTGTTAGAAGTTTTTTTAGTAGATGGGGAAAACGAAAATATCCCAAAATAATGAAAGGTTCTATAGACTCTCATGGATATGTACAAGTAACGATTAGGATAAATGGGAAAAGCAAACTAATGTTAGTCCATAGACTTGTAGCAAAAACATTTATACCAAATCCCTTAAACTTGGAAATGGTCAATCATAAAGACGAAAACCCCTTAAACAATAATATTGATAACTTAGAATGGTGCACACGGTCTTATAATAACTCTTACGGGCACGCAACTGACAGCTATAGAAAAATGATTTGTTGTATATGTGGAGATACAGCATACATTTTCAATTCAATAAAAGAAGCTTCAACTAAAATGCATATTCCTACAACGTCCATTTTCAATTCGTTAAAAAGGTGTTCACCTATGGTTAGTAGGGGGTTAACATTTTATTATGTTAACAAAGAAAATATCCCGTCTTTCGATGAAATACTGGAAGCCAACAGAGATGTATTAGAACGGATTAAAGAGAAAGGAGACTAATATGTATATAGCAAGAGATAAAGATGGTGATTTGTATCTTTATAAAAAGCAACCCGTGAAGTATTCGGAAAGTTGGCAATTATGTAGTGACAATCCCCATGATTTCTACAAGCTAGATTCTTCTTTATTTCCCGAAGTAAAATGGGAAGATGAAGAGCCGACAGAAGTTGAATTAGTAAAGAAGGAGGACTAACTAAATGGATATAGTACCTATTCTAACAAAAGATAATCTTTCTAAGGAACAGATAGAATATCTGCAAAAGCAGCAAACAGAATATAAATTGGTAAATAAGATTAAGAGGAATCCAGGGCATATCTTATTCTCTTTTAATCGAAAAACAGGGGAAATCAAGAGGGCTTCTATTATACACAAGGTTGCTATTGGTTTGAATGGGCTTCCTGTAACCAAAACTGAAACGGTTATAGAACCTGATTGTTATTATGACCAAGCCTTGAATGAAAAGAATTTTAGAAAGAAATTGAAGAGAATTGGATTGTTAAGTATTTAACCGACTTAAAAACGAATAATTATGGGATTTACAACAGCAGCGTTTATTAGACGCAACACACCGGAGCTTCAAAAGAAGTTGGAGGAGTTGGGATATAAAAATTATGGCAACCCTTTTCAAATAACTGATGATAGCAAATTAATTACAACTATTGACGGTGAATATGTTCCTTATAATGTACCACTAGACGATAGTTTTATTGATTGCAGAACTAACGAAGAACTTTTCTTGGCAATAGCCGCATTAAAGGATGATACTGATGAAAATCAGTGGTTTATTTGCGATGTAAATCATTGGGATAGATCGGGCAATGGAGAAGCAACAGTTTATGCTGAAATAGGAGAATGGATTTTTTGTAAATCCAATGATGATGATTGTGCACGAGATAATCATTACCACAAGGCTACCGTAGAAGAGCTAATCGAACACTTTAAAGGAAAGGAGATTAATCATGGATAGTATACAGACACAGACCTTTTCTATCAGAGGGAATGACGATGCTGTGGCATATATTGATTTTTGTGATGGAGATTTATGTGTTTCTGTTGTAGTAGAAGGCAAACAAGCAGATTTTCACTTTGAGCCTGTTACTTTGAAGATGTTTGCCTATGCTTATAAGTTGCATTGTGAAGAATTAAAGGATGAGGGAAATAAATGAAACGAATAATTACTGTTCAAGATATGATTAACGAATTAATGTTAGTCAGTAATAAAGATGCCGAAATAAATATCGTAATGAATACGGGAGATTATCAAACTGAATACACCCCCGATTTATTTGATTTTGCTGTAATTGATTTTACTGATGTACACCCTGACGATGGAGTCCCAGAAAATAGAGTAGTAATAGAAATGTATCGTTAAGAAAAGGAGAAATAAAATTATGAAACCATTTGATTTAGAAAAAGCAAAAGCAGGTGCGCCTCTATGCACAAGAGAAGGATTTAGAGCTAGAAT
>OGMB01001030.1_pt1 | contig 13135 bp, 9 predicted proteins | sample 1573001 | NCBI WGS metagenome assembly OGMB01 (sample SAMEA2581921, study PRJEB24529) | metagenome | biome: Human gut stool | place: China | collected 2011
AAGAGGGGTAAAGCTATCTGGTGGACAAAAGCAGAGACTTTCTATTGCAAGGGTATTTCTTAAGAATCCGCCTATACTTATATTTGATGAGGCCACCTCAGCACTTGATAATGAAAGTGAGCAGATAGTCCAGGAATCTTTAGAGAAGCTTGCTAAAAACAGGACAACACTAGTCATAGCACACAGGCTTACAACTATAGAGAACGCTGAGGAGATACTTATGCTTACAGAAGAAGGTATTAAGGAACGTGGTACTCATAAGGAGCTTATGAAGCTTGATGGTGAATATGCACATATGGTTAAGATTCATCAGAAATAATTATGTTCATATAAAAAAACAATAATTTAATGGAAAAGTGTGCTTTATTATAGTATAGTAATAAAGTACACTTTTATTAGAATGAATTGATACATATAATTAAATACGTGGTATTATATGTTTGTGTAAGGCTTGTATGTCTGCCACAGTGCTTACGATACTATTGATGAAATGGAGATTATGGTTATGGAAATGTGGGATATATATGATGCAGATAAGAAAAAGACAGGCAGACTTATGAAAAAAAATGACTGGTGCTTAAAGGATGGTGAATATCATCTTACGGTACTTGGTGTTATTAAAAGACCTGATGGAAAGTTCCTTATAACGCAGAGAGTTATGACTAAGGCATGGGCACCAGGCTGGTGGGAAGTATCAGGAGGTGCGGCACAGGCTGGCGAAGAGTCAGTGGAGGCTGTAAGAAGAGAGGTACTTGAAGAAACAGGCATAGATGTGACCGATGCTGATGGTGGATATGTTTTTACATATAAAAGAGAGAATCCTGGCGAGGGAGATAATTATTTTGTAGATGTATACAAGTTTATTAAGGATGTTAGTGATGAAGATGTACATGTTCAAAGCGGGTGTTTGAAGATTGATAGATTAAGTCAGAATGACAGATATTTATTATTTACTATTGGGAATTGTTTTGTTATCTGTATAAACGAATGGATAAATAAGCATATTTGGAGATGTAGGTATGAATATATATAATATTGTGGGGAATAAAAAGCATTCAGCAACTGCATATGAAGCAGATGCTAACAGATTTTCTGTCAAATGTCAGTTTCTTACAATGATATTTCCATTTATCACATGGATTTTGAATTGTGCAGGAATATTTACTGTAGAAGGCAGACTTATGTCTATGAGTCTTTTATTTGCATTTGTGGTAACAGTGCTTACAGTCGTTATATGCAGCATACTTGGCATGGACAATAAGATTACAAAGTATTTTGCCATGGCTGGAATTGTTATTGCTATATTCGTGCAGTCATCAATTCTTACATATCACATGTATCTTCTTATTGTTCTGCCGGTTATATATTCGCTGCAATATGGACAAAGAAAAATGGTTTATTACACTTATATTCTTAGTGTCATAGGGCTGGCCATATCTGTTTATATAGGTTATTATGATGGTTTGTGTGATGCCAATATGGTTGTTCTTACGAGAGGAACCATAAAAGAATATGTAGATGCAGGAGGGACTATATTTAATGCAGCCCCGGTCAATGATAATCCGGCATTAAAGCTACTGCTTTATTTTATATTGCCAAGAGCTATGCTGCTTTTTGCGGTGGTACTCATGGTTGTGCATATATCAGATACTATTGCAAACAAGGCTGCCAATGAAGAACATCTTAAATATATGTCAGAGATAGACGATATGACAGATGTATACAACAGGAACAAGTATCTTGATATGGTAAGAGTTTATTATCCACATATACCTGAGATTTCAGTTATATTCTGGGATGTCAATGGACTTAAGTATACTAATGATAATCTGGGACATGAAAGTGGAGATGTCCTCATAAAGGGAATAGCATCATCAATAATCAAGGCTGTTGATAATGCGGGCATGATATATAGGATAGGTGGTGATGAATTCGTTGCTATTCTTGAAGGTAACGATGATACCGTTGTTGATGATATTATAGCCAGATATAACAGCATTGCTGATAAGAAAAATGAGAATCGGTATGATGGTATACAAATATCAGCTTCTATAGGTAAGGCATATGGTGCAGGCAGAAATATCGAGGATATTGTAAAAAAAGCTGATGCCGATATGTATATACAGAAGAAAAAATATAAAAAATCAAGAGAATAAAATGCATTAGTTATAAGAAAGCACTGAAGGAAAGAAGAATCTTCCAATCAGTGCTTTTTATTGTATAATAGCAGTGGGGCTTTTGCCAACGACTATACGAAACAGGAGAGAGAATATGCTTAAATACTTAAAAAAATACTGGTTATTTACGATGCTTGCACCACTTTTTATGATTGGTGAAGTAAGTATGGATCTTATCCAGCCAGAACTTATGAGCCATATAATAGATGATGGTGTACTTGGTATTAACAGTGGAGGTGTTGGAAATCTTGATATCATACTGGGTACAGGTATAAGAATGGTGCTTTTAGTAGCAGCAGGTGGGGTATGTGGAGTTATGTCAGGAGTGTTTGCCAACCTTTCAGCACAGCAGTTTGGCAACGATGTAAGAAAAGATACATTTAAAAGAATTATGTCTTTTTCTTTTGAACAGACAGATAAGTTTTCAACAGGTTCTCTTATAACAAGGGTTACGAATGATATTACACAGCTGCAGAATTTTGTGATGCAGTGCATGAGAGGATTTGTGCGTACAAGTATGCTGTTTATAGGTGGTATAGTCTGCATGATAGGACTTAACATCCAGTTCGGACTTGTAATAGCATGCGCACTCCCTTTTATAGTTATATGTGTTATATATTTTATTGCAAAGTCTAATCCGAAGTTTACGATATTGCAAAAAAAGCTCGATAAGCTTAATAATATTATGCAGGAAAATGTATCAGGTTTCCGCGTTGTCAAAGCATATGTTAAAGAAGATTACGAAAAAGAGCGGTTCGGAAAATCCAATGACGACCTTGTAAATACTCAGCTTAATGTGCTTATGATTCTATCTTATATGACACCAGTTATGAATATAATTCTTAACCTGTCGGTTGTCGCAGTGATTAAGGTTGGAGGTATACAGGTTATGGATGGCAGTGCAACGCCAGGTAATGTTATGGCGGCTATCACATACTGCTCACAGGTGCTTAATGCAGTTATGCGTATGACTATGATATTCCAGACGGCATCAAGAGGTGTAGCATCTCAAAAAAGGATTATGGAGGTATTAAATTGTGAACCGGCTATAAAGGATGGCGCATATGATGGTGAAACTATAGTAAAAGGTAAAGTTGAGTTTAGAAACGTATCATTTGCATATCCTGGCAATGAAGGTGCCAGTGTTATAGAGGATTTTAATCTAGTCATATCGCCTGGTGAAACAATAGGCATACTTGGTGCTACAGGATGCGGCAAAACAAGTCTTATAAGCCTTATCCCAAGATTCTATGATGTTACAAAAGGCGCAGTGCTTGTTGATGATGTGGATGTAAGGGATTACAAGCTTGAAGTATTAAGAGATAAGATAGCAGTTTCCCTGCAGAAATCAGAGATATTTACTGCAAGTATAGCTGACAATATAGCATGGGGGCTGCCAGATGCCACGCCAGATAATATAGCTGCGGCAGCAGATACAGCACAGGCAGCGCAGTTTATAAACAACAGGAAAGATGGCATGCAGACAATTGTAAGCCAGGGTGGACACAGCCTTTCAGGAGGACAAAGACAGAGGGTTGCTATTGCAAGGGCAGTCATAAAGCCAGCCGAGATACTTATATTTGATGATGCGACAAGTGCATTGGATTTAAAAACAGAAGCAGAACTCTATAGTAAGCTTGGAAAGAATAAAAAAGATATTACAAAGATTATAATAGCGCAGAGGATAGCATCAGTTAAAAATGCGGACAGGATAGTTGTTATGGATAATGGAAAGCTGGCAGATGTTGGAAGTCATGAGCAGCTTATGATAACAAGCAGTATATATAAGGATATATATGATTCACAGTTAAAAAAATAGGCTGTAATCATATTATGGATAGGGAGATTTGCGTATGAAACAGGAAGAGAGCAGACAGGCACAGATGAATAATTACAGGGCTTTTGGCAGAAGACCTGGAAACAGAAATATGACAGTAGAAAAACCACAGAATGGGAAGAAAACATTAAAAAGGCTCATGGGTTATTTCGTATCAGAAAAGAAAATGCTGTTCTTGCTTATGCTTGCAGTTGTTGTTGTGGTTGCATGTTCAGTATATGCGCCAAAACTTCAGAGTAATGCGATAGATGCAATAGCTGGAAGGCAATGGGATATGCTTTCACCCATACTTATAGTGATGGTCATTATTTATATAATACATAGCATATGTACATATATGCAGAGTAAGTTAAGTGCAGTATTAAGTCAGAATATAGTCAGCAGGATGAGAAAAGATTTGTTCTTAAATATAGTTAATCTGCCTATAAGATATCTTGATGCTAACAGTCATGGTGATATTATGAGCCGAATGACTAATGATATAGAGAATATTTCAACTACGGTATCACAGTCTATGAGTTCTTTGTTTTCAGGTATACTTACTGTGATAGGAACAGTTGTAATGATGGTAGCTTTATGCCCACGGCTTGCTGCGTTGTCATGTGTGACAGTTATATTAACTATAGTGGCTACTAAGCTTTTGTCAAAGGCAATGCGAATCTTCTTTAAGAAAAGACAGGTGATACTTGGGCAGCTTAATGGAAATGTAGAGGAGATGGTAACAGGTTACAGAACAGTAGTTGCGTATAACAGACAAAATGCAGTTGTAAATGATTTTGACAATGTTTCTGATGAACTTACAAGAGTTGGCATAATAGCTGAGATTCTTGGTGGATCCATGGGACCTGTCATGAATGTCGTTAATAATGTGGGGTTCGTTATAATAGCAGCTTTTGGAGGCTATTTTGCCATTAATAATGTGATATCAATAGGTGTTATATCAGCATTTATAGTATATGCCAGGCAGTTTGGACGACCTATAGATGAGCTTGCGCAGATATATGGACAGATACAGACGGCTGTTGCAGGTGCTGAAAGGGTATTTGAAGTCATGGATGAACCACTTGAGGATAAAAGTGGAAAGAAGAATATGGATGATTTAAAGGGAATCATCAGATTTAAAAATGTTAATTTTTCTTATACGAAGGAAAAGCAGGTTCTTTATGATTTTAACCTTGAAGTAAAGGCTGGGCAGAAGGTTGCACTTGTAGGTTCTACTGGAAGTGGCAAGACAACCGTTGTTAATCTGCTTATGAGGTTTTATGATGTTGATAGTGGGGAAATACTGATAGACGATGTTAACATAAAGGATATTGACTGTGACAGCTTAAGAAGGAATACAGCAATAGTACTTCAGGATACTGTTCTCTTTGCAGATTCAATAGAAAATAACCTTAGATATTCAAACAGCAGTGCGACTGATGAACAGATGTATATGGCTGCAAGGATGAGTAATTGTGACAGCATGATAAGAAAGATGCCACAGGGGTATGATACGCAGCTTATGTCAGAGGGAGAGAATATATCACAGGGACAAAGACAGCTGCTTTCGATTGCAAGGGCATTTCTTGCACAGCCTAAGATTCTTATACTGGATGAGGCGACTTCTAGTGTTGATACAAGAACTGAAAAGCATATACAGGATGCTATGGTTAAGCTTATGAAGGACAGGACAAGTCTTATAATAGCCCATAGGCTTTCGACTATACAGGATGCAGATCTTATAGTTGTTATGGATGAGGGAAGGATTGCTGAGACAGGCAGCCATGCAAATCTTCTTGCTAAGAAAGGAAAATATTACCAGCTTTATATGACACAATTTGCAGGATGTGCAACTTAGTGTTATAATTACGTACTACGATGTTAGTGGTATAAGATTTTTTCACTGATATCTTGAATTTCCATAAAAGCTATAGGAGAGATGACATATGCAGAAACAGAACCATAATATGCGTACAGAGAGAAAATCCAGTATAAAAAATAGCGCAACAAGACTTATTCTTATAGCGCTTCTTGTACTTATACAGACAGGCTGGATGATAGTTCTTATGTCGAAGTTAAACACGTACTCGACAGCTATAACACTTATAATGACATGTATAGCTGTTATTATAGCACTAAAAGTGTTTGGAACGCATGTTAATTCGGCACAGAGAATGCCATGGCTGATAGTTATAACAGCTGTTCCTTTCTTTGGAATATGTATTTATCTTCTTTTTGGACGTTCTATTGTTACAAAGGGTATGAGAAGAAGATTCAATGGAATAGAGGCTGATATACTTAAAAACAAGCTTAAACAGGATGAACAGATTATAAAAGAGCTTGAACAAAAGGATCTTGGCATAGCAAATCAATGCAGATATATAAGCAATACAGCTAAATATCCTGTATATAAGAATACTGATATGGAGTATTATAATACTGCTCTGGAAAGCTTCGAAGCACAGCTTTGGGAGCTTTCAAAGGCTGAAAAGTTTATATTTATGGAATATCATGCAATAGAAGATGCGATAAGCTTTGAAAGATTAAAAAAAGTTCTTATAGATAAAGCGAAAAATGGAGTTGAAGTAAGAATATTCTACGATGATCTTGGAAGCATATTTTTCCTGAACAAAGAATTTATAAAGCGTATGAGAGATGAGGGAATACAGTGCAGGGTGTTTAATCCACTTAAGGTTATAGTCAATATGTTTATGAATAACAGGGATCACAGGAAGATTACTGTTATAGATGGAAAAGTTGGTTTTACTGGTGGATATAATCTTGCGGATGAGTATTTTAACATAACTCATCCATATGGTTACTGGAAGGATACAGGAGTAAAGCTTACAGGAGATGCGGTTAAAAGTCTCACAGCAAGTTTTCTTACCATGTGGAATGCTATAGACCATACAGATTCACAGGAGGCTTATGATGAATATATAGATGCAACAGATGGCACTTATAATGCAGCATCACAGGAATGTTATGTACAGCCATATTCGGATAATCCTCTAGGACATGACAGAATAGGTGAAGATGTATATCTTAATATATTAAAGAATGCAAAGCATTATGTGTATATTACAACACCTTATCTTATAATAACAGATGAAATGGAAAGAGAACTAAGACTTGCGGTGAAGCGTGGCGTTGATGTAAGAATTGTAACACCAGGGATACCAGATAAAAAGATGGTATATAAGATAACAAGGTCATATTATGAGCCATTATGTTCAGCAGGCGTGCGTATATATGAATATACACCTGGTTTTTGTCATGCAAAGCAGTGGGTAGCGGATGACGAAGTATGTGTCGTAGGCACGATCAATATGGATTTCAGAAGCCTTTACCTGCATTTTGAAAATGCTGTGTTTACGTATAACAGAGAGCTTGCAGGAAAGGTTAAAGCGGATATGCTGGATAACTTTGAGATTTCTAATGAGGTTACATCTGATTATGCTGTAGATGTTATCAGACCACTTAAGCTTGGAACATGTATGCTTCATATGATTTCTCCATTATTATAGGTTTTTACAGACTTGAAAGAACTGTTTTTATATAATGAATTGTGACAAATTGTGGATTAAGAAAGAGTAAATTATGATATATTAAATATCAGGTACTATAAGGAAAGAGGTAAAAGGTGAAAGAAAAATTAGTTACGGTAAAGGTGGACCATCCGTTAGGAAGTGCAGATGAAGATAATCCCTCGTCGGTGTACCCTATTAATGCCGGGTATGTTTTAAATGAAAGTGACCTTGAGCTTTCAAAGCATGATGAAAAACAGAGAGCATATCTTGTAGGAGTTGATGTTGCAGTTGATGAGTATGCGGGCATTCTTATTGCAGTTGCAAGGAGAAGAGATGATTCTGATACAGTGTGGATAGTTGCACCAGAAAACATACTTTACAATAAGCAGCAGTTAGAGGAGATAGTGCATTTTAAAGAACAGTACTACGATGGCTTTATCGAAATGGTAGATGAAGAAATGTGGGATGCCTATGATGCACAGGAAAACAAGCTTGGATACGAGGTTAGAAGAAGTATGGCAAAGTCTATGCCAGACGGAGTGTATCATGTTGTAGTTATGATTTATACAGTAACAAAGGATGGGAAAGTACTTATAACACAGAGGTCACGTAATAAAACAAACCCTTTAAAATGGGAAGTCACGGGAGGTTCTATAATAGCTGGCGAATCTTCAAATGAAGGAGCTTCACGGGAGTTATATGAAGAAACTGGCTTGCTGTGTAAACCGGAAGAGCTGATTGCTCTTTATGAATATACGGATCATAACAAGCATTGTATATATCATGGGTATATTAACTTGTGTGATAAAGAGGAACGCGTTACATTACAGCCGGGTGAAACTATGGATTATATGTATATTCCATATGATGAATTCTTTGAATTTGTTATGTCTGACAGGTTCATAACATCTGAACAGAAGCGGTTTATGCTGCATGAGGAGCTGATAAAAAGAAGCATAAAGAATAGTATTAATAAAATCTAAGAAAAGAGGCTGATAATATGTCACTTAAAGAAATAGTACTTAAAAACAGATCGTATAGAAGATTCTATCAGGACAGAAAGGTAAGTGTTAAAGAACTTGAGGAGCTTGTTGATATAGCAAGAAATGTTGCATCGGGAGCAAACAGACAACCATTAAGATATAAAGTGGTTTGTGATGCTTCAGACAATGAACAGGTGTTTTCAACGTTAAAGTGGGCAGCAGCACTTACGGACTGGGATGGTCCTAAAGAAGGAGAAAAGCCGGCAGGATATATTATAATATGCAGTCCTGTCGATGTGCAGGCACCAAGAGATGAGGGTATAGCTGCACAGACTATACTTTTATCAGCTACAGAAAAGGGACTGGGTGGCTGCATGTTTGCAAGTGTTAATATTCCAGAGCTTAACAAAAGACTGGAGCTTCCTTCTGAACTCAGTGCAAGACTTGTTATCGCCTTAGGTTATCCAAAAGAAGAAGTTGTTATAGATGAAGTGTCATGTACAGATAATCTTAAATATTACAGAGATGAGGAAAATGTACACCATGTTCCAAAACTGAAGCTTGAAGATGTTTTATTGTAGAGCTTGAGGATTTATCTTAAATTGCGCTAAAAGATTGCATATAACAGATACATAATAAGTAGTGGATAAAAAGAACTGCGGTTTCAACTCATTATTCATTGGTTACCGTACTTCTTTTTATTAAGTCATTGTTACTATAGTGTTAAGTGAAACACTATTCATCTTTTGTTGTATACAGCAAAAAGATATTGTTATTATATAATATCTTTAATGTTGTGTCAAAAGTAAATTATGCTTTGTCATTTTCAGCTTTATTATGTCCAGACGCAAAATCTCTGGCAAGCTGATGATAATTTTTTATAAGAAGAGGAAGCTCAGCTATAAGCATGCCAACCCATCCTGCAAGATAGGACAGTGGAAGAGCTTCTATTCCCATGCCAAGTATAAGAACAAGTGGTATAGCGGCAATAACACGTACCCCCATATTGATGAAGCTGCTAAGCAGTGTAATCTTAAGGTCGCCTATGCCACGGAAGTAACCCTGTATGCCGTTAGTTGCGGCTGGGAGAATATACATAAATGATATTAGTCTTAAATATTTTACACCATGCAGTATAACTTCTTCATCCTTAACAAAGAGAAGCATAAGAGGACGTGCCAGTAAAAAACATATGAGAAACAAAATGATTCCATATATGAATTCAAGTATCATTCCACATCTGAAGCCGTCTTTCATACGCTGCTGCTTTTTAGCACCTTTGTTCTGTGCCATAAGAGCTGTCATGGCGTGCCCGATGTTCTGCTCAGGAGTATAAGCAAAGTCATCTATTCTGTTTACTACAGCGAAGGCGGCAGCTACAGATACGCCCATAGTGTTTACTATGGCCTGGATGCCTATTTTACCAAGCTGTACTGTTGCCTGCTGCATAGCAGATACCCATCCATAACTTATAGTCTTTTTTAGAAGAGAATGGTCAAATACAAGCCATTTTTTTCCAAGACAAAGAACTGGGACTTTTTTCTGGATATATATTATGCAGAAAATACAGCAAAACATTTCACTTATAACTGTAGATATGGCACATCCGTTGCTTCCCATTTTAAGTACAATTACAAAGAATAAATCTCCAATCACATTAAGCACAGAGCTGGCTATAAGAAAGTATAGAGGTGTCTGGCTGTCACCAAGAGCTCTTAATGTGCTTGAAAAAAAGTTGTATAGGAATGTAAATACAAGACCAATGAATATGATACGCATATATGAGGTTGTAAGCTTTATTATAGAGGAATCAACCTGGAGTATATGCAGTATTGGTACTGAAAAAATAATACATATTAAGCTTAATATGATGGAAAATACGACACCTGAGAGCATAGTTGTGCTTATCTGTCTATGCAGCTTATCATAGTCCTTTGCACCATATTGTGTACCCATAAGTATGCTGGCACCCATACACAATCCATTAAGAAAAAGTATCATAAGTGTCATAACAGGGTTACATATACCGACTGCTGCCAAAGCCTCTTTGCCAACAAACTGGCCAACAATAATACTGTCAACTGCATTATATGTAAGCTGAAAGAGATTTCCAAGAACAAGAGGAATCGTAAATCCTACAAGAAGAGGCATAATCTTTCCTTTTGTTAAATCTTTAGTCATAATCTTAATTTCCTTTCAATTTCGTTTTCCTTTGATTTTATTTTGATTTTGTTTTTTGCACATCACATTATAAATACAGTTGCGAAAAAATGCAAAGAATTTTATACTAATATGCAAATAGCGGATTATGTTTAGGAGGTTGCTGTGAGAGTTACAGGAGAAGATATGCAGCTTTATGCTGTTACAGATACACAATGGCTTAACGGAAAGGACTTTCTTTCAGTTATAGAGAGTGTTCTTGCAAACGGAGCTACATTTTTACAGTTAAGGGAAAAGAATGCCACACATGAGGAAATAGTAAAGAAAGCGATGGCAATAAAGCCTATTGCTAAAAAATATGGTGTGCCATTTGTTATAGATGATGATATATATGCTGCAAAAGAGGCTGATGCAGATGGTGTGCATATAGGACAGAGTGATGCTGATTATAAGACTGCAAGGGCAGTCCTTGGTGAAGGAAAAATAATCGGCATGACTGTTAAGACTAAAGAACAGGCTGAAAATGCTATAAGAATGGGTGCCGATTATGTAGGGATGGGAGCGGTATTTCATACGAGCACTAAGCTTGATGCTAAAGATATGAGTAAAGAAACACTCATAGAGCTGACAGGTATGATGAAGGATATTCCAGTAGTTGCCATAGGCGGCATCAATTACGATAACTGTGATTATCTAAAGGATACAGGGGTTGATGGTATTGCAGTAGTATCTGCTATATTTGCAGCTGATGACTGTGCTGAGGCTGCAAGGAAGCTTTTTATAAAGACAAGGGAGTTGTTTGCGAAAAAAAAGAACATAATATTTGATATGGATGGGACACTTGTTGATTCAATGCCTTTCTGGAAAAATAGTGCAAGAGAATATGCATTGTATAAAGGTGCAGAGCTTCCAGATGATTTTGATGATATTACAGGTGTTATGGATTTAAATGATTATGCATGCTATCTTAAAAATGTACTAGGGATAGATACTGATCTTGAACAGATAAGTAAGGCTGCTGTTGAAATCATGAACAAGCACTATGCAACGGATATCCCGGCAAAAGAAGGTATGGTTGAGCTTGTTAGAAGAGAGTACGAGGCCGGAAGTAAACTTGTTATATTTACTGCTTCAGAAAAGAGCAGCGTAGAGATTCTGCTTGACAGACTTGGCATAAGAAAATGCTTTTATGATATATATACTGTATATGATATTGGCTTAAAAAAGAGTGATAAAAACAGTTATCTTAAGGTTATCGATAAGGCCTGCATGAATTCAGAAGATACATGGGTTTATGAGGATATATTAAGAGGTGTTAAAGCAGCTAAAGAGGCGGGTCTTAAGGTGTGTGCTGTATATGATGAGGATTCAGCAGATGACTGGTGTGAGATTAAGGGTATTGCAGATAAGCTGATCATAAATGCATAGTATGTGTAAAAGATGATAAAATATAAACAATAAAATAATAAATATATGGAGATAATATATGAAGAAAAAAGTAGTAGTAGGAATGTCGGGCGGCGTTGATTCGTCTGTTGCAGCATTTCTTTTAAAAGAACAGGGATATGATGTTATAGGTGTTACAATGCAGATATGGCAGGATGGCTGCTGTGGGATTCAGGCAGTTGATGATGCAAGAAGAGTTGCAGGCCAGCTTGATATACCATATTATGTTATGAACTTTAAGAATGAGTTTAAAGATAATGTTATTGATTATTTTGTTGAAGAGTATAAGCTTGGAAGAACCCCCAATCCATGTATAGCATGCAACAGATATGTTAAATGGGAGTCGCTTCTTAAAAGAAGTCTTCAGATAGGTGCAGATTTCATAGCTACGGGTCACTATGCAAGAATATGCCAGCTTGATAATGGCCGTTATGCCATCAGAAACTCAGTAACAGCAAAGAAAGACCAGACATACGCACTGTATAATCTTACACAGGAGCAGCTTGCACATACTATTATGCCGATAGGCGATTATACTAAGGAGCAGGTACGTAAAATAGCTGAAGATAACAATCTGATGGTTGCACATAAACCGGATAGCATGGAAATATGTTTTGTCCCTGATAATGATTATGCTGGTTATATAGAAAGAACTACTGATTACAAGCCAGTTCCAGGTAATTTCGTTGACGTAAATGGTAATGTCATAGGCAGGCATAATGGTATTATTCACTATACAGTAGGACAAAGAAAGGGTCTTGGTCTGGCTATGGGACATCCTGTGTTTGTAGTGGCAATAAGACCAGAAACTAACGAGGTTGTAATAGGGGAGAATAATGATGTGTTCTCTAAAACATTATATGCAAACAATCTTAATTTTATGTCAATAGAAAAGCTGCAAGGCCAGGTAAGGGCAAAGGGAAAGATACGTTACAGCCATGGTGGCGCAGATTGTACGATAAGAATGATAGATGATAAAACACTTGAATGTACATTTGATGAGCCACAGCGCGCAGTAAC
>OGMB01001035.1_pt1 | contig 13085 bp, 21 predicted proteins | sample 1573001 | NCBI WGS metagenome assembly OGMB01 (sample SAMEA2581921, study PRJEB24529) | metagenome | biome: Human gut stool | place: China | collected 2011
GAAGATGAGTTAAAGATTTATCATCAGATGGAAACAGAAAAAGTTAAAAAAATAAAAAAATCCAAATTAACCGAAGAAGAAAAAATATGGCTAAAAGGTTATAAATAGCAGAAAAACAGGGTTGCAAAAAGCATCCCTGTTTTTTGATGAAATCATTCATAATAATTATAGAGGAAGAACAGGAGGTTATTATGAAAAGCAAAATCTTACTTTTTACATGTGTTTCATTACTCACCGCCGCATTGTGTGGCTGCGGACAAAACAAACAGCAGGATGAAGCGATGGATGTACTGGTTGTTGCTCCAAACGACTGGCAAGGCGCTTTTTCCAGACTGGCAAAAATACAGACAGATGTAATGAATACAACTTCAATTCTCGATGAACATAATTACACAATCGTTCAGGGACAACCTGACGATTATTGGAACAATGAAGAATTCCATTATCTAAAGTTTATTCCTATGAATTCGAGTTTACTCGGATACACGCAGTTGTTTCAAAGTGGGGTAGATGTATCGACCTTACAGGAGACAATGTCTACTATGTTGTCGGAAGCAGGGTATACATTGGCTTCTTTGAGCGAGGTTGGCGTAAATCATTATACATTTGGCTTAACTTATCATGATAAATCATGGCGTTCCTGGACTAATGTATATAAAGAAAAAAATGTGGATTGCATTTATGATGCCTCCCATGACTGGCTTCAGATGTCAACTTCTGTAAGCGAAGATTTCAAGGGTCAGAATTATGAAGAGGAATTATATGAATTCGCAGATCTCGGTGACAAAACTTTTGCGTTGCAAAACGAAAAAGAAAGACTGTATGTAAAATATGATAATAACGGTAAGATTTCAGAATATTATCATACAGTTTTACCTGATGTCACTGAAAGCATGGCCAAGGAATTTTACGCAGAGCAGAACGCCGAGGATACAGATATCCAAAAAGTTTATGAAGGAATTGTTAATGCCGATAATGGTTCAAAAACCGGAGAAGTTTCCGAGGAAGAAATAACAGAAGAGGAAACTCATGGCCTTTATTACACCAAGGTCGATAATTCTATATTCAAGCATCTCGAATCAGTAAATCCGGAGTGGGTGCAGGCAGCAGGAAATTTCCAGAGCATTATTGAATATAAGGATCATGTCCTGTCTGTGTCCGTTAAAAACAATCTGACTGGTGAAATGGAAAGTTTTTCCGTAAAAGAAAAAGTGCAGGAGGAAATGACAGATGAAACTTTACAAGGATTATCTGGAGGAGGAAATCCGGAATAATAAGAAAGCCGAAGACGAAAAAAAGCTGCGTGAATACGGAGAAGATTTTGACGGCTCTCCTGTGATTATATATGAGCCGGATACAATCGTGCAAACGGGCAGGAAGGTAGCAAAAGGAATTATTACCCTGCTGATATTTATTGCTATATGTGCTGCCGTCGGCGCTTTGCTGATTTATGCTGGAATGAAAATATAAAGGAGTATGCAATAATGAAAAAGAATAATTCAATAACTCATCAGATAGCAGATGAAAAAGAGTTGCTTCAGGAATTGATCGAAGATTATTCCAAGCTTAAGCAGGCGGACTTGCTGAGTGTTAAAGCGTTAAAAACTACGCTTTCGAAATGTATGATGTTACCTCGGAAATCGTAGAAAAGACGTTAAAAATGTTCGAAAATTATGTGTTCGGATATTCCATTCTGACGGATTTAATCAATGATCCGCAGGTGTCGGACATTCGCGTCACCGGTTACAATCAGATCCGCATCAAAAGAAAGGGACATAGAGAGGACGCCGGTATTAGTTTTTCTTCAAAAGAAGAATACGCGAGATTTGTTGATTTCGTTGCAACCAGAAATCAGGTCAGCTTATCAAATCTGAACGCAATTCAACGTTTTACAGATGATGAGAGTAATCCGGATTATATTTTGCGTTTTACTATTTCCATACCTTTGGTAAATACGTTCGACGAACCGTATTTGGTTATCAGAAAAGTTGCAAAGAATTTCCCAACCATTGATAAACTAGTGAATATGGATGAACCGATGCTGTCCCAGGAATTAGCTGATGTTCTGGTTTCCAGATTCACAAATGGATCAACCCTTGTGTGCGGCGGTAACTCTTCCGGAAAAACAACTATACTGAACGCTCTAAAAGAGGAAATTTCCCACGATGTTTCAGTTCTAATCGCACAGCAGGCGGATGAATTAACCACAAAAACACATCCGGATATGATGTTTATGCATTCTTTGCCTAATTCCGAAGAGAGTAAAGTTAAATATGATTTGAAAAACATCAGTATCGCCGGACTTACCATGGATGTTGACTTCTTTATCATCGGTGAGATTAAAGGCGAAGAGGCAAGATATTTGTTAAATGCAGCTTATACCGGTCAGTTGTGTGCCGCTACAATCCATGCGCCTTCCGCTCCGAAGGCGTTGGATAAATTGATCGACTATTCACTTATCGACAGCAAATATTCAAAAGATGAACTGCTTCGAATGATGGATTGCTTTAAAACCATTATCTTTATGAAAAATTATAGGGTTTGTCAGGTTTATGCTGTTAAGGGGTATAACCGCGACAAGGGAGAACTGGAATATGAAGCAATATGGGAAAATGGAGGTTTTGTAAATGGATACGATAAAAACAACGCTGGGGAAATTAAGTACTGATTTTTTGGACTCGCTTTCCATCACACATGAGAACCTAATATTCAAAATCGGAACTTTTGTCTTCATTGTTGTGGCATTTGTGATTTTGTTTTATTACCTGAGAAAAACGAGTATCATATCAAATACATTGCAGGATACCTACAACGATATGATTTATAAAAATATGATGCTCAATAAAGGTGGCAAAAAGCTGCTGAAAAAAGACGGGTTCTGGGAAAAATGGATAAAACTATATACATACAGCCGAATAGATAAGATTTTTACCTTTTTGACTCCGGAATTATGGCTGGCAATCATCATCATGTTTGGATTGTTTGTATTTCTTGTTTCACTGATATTCATTAAGGATTTTTCATTGAACGTTATCCTTGGGATAGTAGCAGCAGGACTGCTGATATTCTGTGAAATGATGCTGAGTATGAGTAATTATCAGAAAGTCGATAAGGATCTGATTCAGTTTTTGAACATGCTCGGAAGCTACAGCTTAACAGCACAGGAAGTAACAGCCACTTTCAGAAAAGTTGCAAGATTCATGAACGATCCATTAAGAACCGTTTTGATAGAATGTTATGAGGAAGCCAGAACATCCGGTAAGCCAGAGGAAGCTTTAAATAATATGGCTGCCAAAATCGAGCATCCACAGTTTCATGAAATTATCAAAAACGTCGAAATTGCAATCAATTACGATGCCGACTTTACGACGGTAGTAAAAAGCAACAGACAGATTTTGCAAAATTATATGAGTTCAAAACAGGAAAGAAAAGCACTGGCTTCCGATGGCATGGTGAATATGTTTGTTATGGCGCTTGCGTTGATTGGCTGCGTTTATTTTATGGGCCAGTTACTCGGCATTGATATTTGGGCTGAACTTTTTGGTTCTCTGATAGGTCGGATCGCTCTTATTATTGAAGCTATTTGTTTCCTGGCTATGTTCTGGAAAATCTACACAGTCAATAAATCCTAAATTGCGAGAGGTATTGAAAATGAATGAAACGTTAAATTTAATTGCGCAGTACAAAATCCTGCCGCTTATCATTGCTTTGTTTGGCGGTGGAATTATTCTGATAATTGCATTTTCCTATCATCCCGGACAAGCCATCGCAAAGCAATACGAACGTATCCGTGGCGAGTTGCAGGAAAAGAAAAAGATAGGAATTTTTGATTATGACCAGATTCAGAAGAAATTGATTAGCAATGGGTTTGCTTTTAGACATCCGAGTCTGGCTGATCCATTAGTCTATACCGGTGTTAAGATTTGCATGGGCGCAGCGGCTGCTGCCCTTACAGCTCAATTCCATCCGGCGGTAACGATACTGGGTTTTGTGCTTGGTTATGTATTGTTGGATCTATTAGCCAATATCCAGAATAACAGTGATAATAATAAAATTACTTCGGATTTGCAGATCATTTACGATGCTCTTTCCGTACAGATCAAAGGCGGCGTTTATATTATCAATGCCCTGTGCGAGGATTACGCACTCGTAAACAGAAGCAAAAGACTTAAGGTTGCACTAATGGAAATGTCTGGAGAAATGATGATGACCTCCGACGCAAAGAAGGTTATCACAAACTTTCAGAATAAATTTTCCAACAGTTACATTGATTCACTGTGTGTAGCTATTATTCAGGCATTGGACTCCGGAGAAGCAGTGGAGCTTTTGGGAGATATTTCTGAACAGCTCAAATCTTTCCAAAGTGCAGCCCTCATGAGAAAGAAACAGGAACTGGATAGGGCGCTGACTTTTAGTTCCATTGTGGAGTTTGGCGCAATTATGTTTTTCATTATCGTAATTTCCTTAGGATCCTTGTCCATTGGATCACTGTTTTAAACGTCAGAATGACGGAAGTTAAAAATTCTGCGTTATTAACAAAATTCTATCATAATAATGGTGTAAAGAAAATAAATCTTTTTCTGATAAAGGAGAATTAACATGAAGAAAATTTTAGATTTTTCAAATGCAGCTATAATTAATGGAACCGGCAAGGTGCGTCAGATGCTTACTCGTAAGAGAAAAGGCATCGATGGTCTGATGATCGCAATCGCCCTTGTTGTAATCGGTGTTGCTATTGCAATTCTGTTCAAGAACTCAATGTCCAATTCCATGAATCAGTTATTGGAGAAGGCAACAAATTCGCTTTCCAACATCCTTTCTCTGTAAGCCAGAAAGCAAAAAATGAAAAAGGCCGTGTATACGGTCTTTTTTGGATAAGGAGGAACGCCGTGAAAAAGATATTAAGTAATAAAAGAAGCGGTTCCATGGATCAGTTCGTTGCCTCGATCATAACCTTTTTGCTTGAATCCACATTATTGGTTTTTGTCATCAATACGTTTGCAATTTCTAATTATAGAGACAATATTGATCAGATTGCTAGAGCGGAGATTTTGAAACTTGAAACCACAGGAGAACTTAACAGAGATACTGTGGTTGAGGATTTAAATAACAGAGGCTTTAAGGTCACAGGCACAGATATCATTATAAACAGCGGCACAGCCGGGAAGGTAGATTATGGTAACCCTGTATCCATTTTGGTAGAGTATGATGCGCAATCAACCGACATTGGAACGATAGGCAGCCGAATCCTCGGCGGAACGCATCACATCAGGATCTATCGCGAATCCATTTCGAAGGCAAGGTGATAGATATGCTACGTAAATTTTTATCACGAAAAAGAAAAGGCAACGCAGAATTGATCCGTGCGACAATGCTTGTATTTTACAGCATAGTGTTAGTGGTGATCGGCGTCTCTATGAAATATACGAAGGTATTGAAAAACAATATAGACGATACCATTGTTTCTTCCGGACTTGCAGCTACACTGGTGGATCAGGACACGTATTCGTCTGAAGAAAAGTTATATATCAACAAATATGATAGTCTCCGTATTTTTGAAAATTGCATGAAGGCTAATCTAGGGATCAATGAGTTTGTCGATGATGCAATCGATATAGATGCCGTTGATTTTGGAGATAGGTTAATTGGCGATAAGGCGAGGGTAATTGAATATCGAATATACAATGTATTTAATGGAACTCCCGCTAAAGTAGTCCCTTCGGATGATCCGAAATTGCAGCCAATTGTTTTGGCGGAAGAAAAAGGTGCCGAAATTGTCAAATGCGTATATAAAGATGGGACGTGGAAGAGCGATGCAATCGTTGCTTCTACGCCGGATTACATTGAGGATTATCATATATCGTATTATGAAAACGATCTTGATGAAACGATAGACCAGACATCAATATACGTGGAACTTGAAATTCCGATCAAAACGCTGCATGGACAAATCAAAGGTGTCATTAGACAGAAGAAACTATTTTCTGTTGATAAAGTATTATAATGGAGGAAAAACAGATGTTAAAGAAAAAAGAAAAGAAAGTAAGGACTGAAAAGAAAAACAAAAGCATTTTGCCGATAGCGTTCCTTATGGCACTGATTGTCGGAGTGGTTTTGTTTTTTGTCATGATCCACATGGAGAAACAAGCATTATCCAACTATGAAAAGGCAGAAATTCTCGTCGCCAGCACCGAAATTCCCAAAAATGTCGTATTTTCGGAAGATAATGTGTCTACTTATTTTATCAAAAAGGAAATCGATAAGGGAATTTTCCCAGAGAATGCTGTAACTGAAGAAGAGCAGCTTTATGGATTTGCTCCAGAGTTTACGATCAGCACCGGCACCGCCATGAGTACAAATATGTTAAAAAGCATTGATGAGAAAGTTGCGGCCATGAAAGAGCCCAGATCCGTCGGCGCAGGTTCAGCTGATCTTTCCCAGATCGTAAGCGGTACTATAAGACCGGGAGATACAGTTGATATTTATATCATCGCAAACAGAAAAGAAGACGGAATCGACCATTCTGATGAAGATCTTTTGTATTCTGATATTTATGTATTGCAGGCATTTGACTCTGCCGGTACAGAGATTAAAAATGGTGATGAAACATCGGTTTGCGAAAGAGTAAACCTGCTGTTTGAAAATGCTTCCGTAGATGAGTATTATAAGGCTGTTGCTGAAGGAACCATTTATTATGTAAAACATGTGGATTAACGGAAAGGGAGCTGAAAAGCTCCCTTTTTAAATAAAAAACTTTCATAATAATAGTGAGGAGTAAGTTATGCTAAATGTCATTATTTTTATGATGGTTTTTATTTTTGCAAGAAAAATCATCTTACAATATAGTAATAAGATAGGCAAAGAAAAAATCGAGGAATCAAATAAAGAAATAGTAATTGAAACATTCATCATATTTCTTCTGGCTATATTGCATTATATTTTGCCGTTACCATTAAAAATGCATATAGAACATTCATGGTTTACGAGCATCATGGAAGCTATATTCTTTGCGAACACGATTGTAATGGTTGAAATGGATATGAAGTATCAGGAAGTATATTCCTTTCCAAAAACACCCCTCCCTTTTCGTTTTAAGAAAAAGAGAAGGGTGTAATTTATATCTTAACTTAATGACATTGGCTATTCTTCGGCATCTTCATCCAACTCTTCTACATCGTTTTCGTCATCTTCATCAAGTTCTTCGGGATTATCCGTCTATGCCATCCATCAGATACGCGAAAGGGACAATATAATGTCCCGCTTATTCACCATTCGCATACGAAAGTACCAATATATTATCCCTCTCATACGTTTTTCTCCGCTTGAAAGGGACATATTATTGTCCCTTTCAATGCGGTTTTCCCCCACGTTTTGCCCCGGATAAAAAATACTGAAAGGGATAATATATTGTCCCTCTTATACGCAGTATCTCGCAAAAACGGCGCAACAAAAGGGATAATATAATATCCCTTATCTACGCATCATATCTATCCGAGAGGGACAATATAATGTCCCTTAACGCAAACATTTCCCGTTTCTGTCCCAAACGCATACATTTCAAGAGGGACATATATATGTCCCTCTTAAAACGCAGAATAAAAGCAAAGTACAAGTAATATGTCCTTCCCGCAGAATAATGGATAAATAAGCGGAACAATATATTATCCCGTTCATCTGCCGTTTTTGCCCCAAACGCATACACCGCGGCATCGAATAACTTTTTCACCACGTTTATCCTTTAGTATACGCAATCCGGACATAAACGGGACATATCCGGAAAACGCCTGCGGAATGGTACTACTATTCCAATCGATCAGAGTATATGGAGAACAACTAAACGAACATATGTACGAGAACAATTAACAAAATCTTTCAAATGCGGAAATCTGTCATAATAAGGATATCTAAGATAAAAGGAGGACAGCAATAAATGAAAATCGGTATAACAGAACACGGCGACGCCGGAATCGACCTTCGCTGGAAAGACAGATTGACAGACATGGACGGTGCAATTCTCATCACGAAAAATATCACAAACGCATTCACGCAGGCTGTGTTTGATGTGGCGAAAAATACACCGATTATCTTACACGCAACTTGCACAGGCTGGGGCGGAACCGTCATGGAACCAAACGTACCCGACTACAAGACGCAGCTTGAAAACACAAAGCATCTCATCGACATTTGCCCTGACCTTTGCAACGTAGTACTGCGCGTCGATCCTGTGTTTCCGACACAGAAAGGAGTCGATAGAGTCCTGCACATGCTCGATTACTTCCAGTCACTTAAAACCGGCATCACAAGTCATCGCATGAGCATCGTAGATGAATATCCACACGTCAGAGAACGCTACAGAGCCAAAGGATTTGAACCGATGTATGGCGGAAGATTTTCCCCAAATGATGACCAGATTGAATTGGTCGGAAAAGCACTTGCCAAGACAGGCATGCGTTTTGCCACATGCGCAGAAGACAAACTTACAGAATGGTTTCCTGAAACCTTCTACATCCAGGGCTGCGTCAGTCATGAAGACATTTACAAAATGGGACTCGACTATGAAGCCGATATGACCGTAAACCCTCAGAAAAGAAACGGCTGTCACTGTCTGTCCTGTAAGACAGAGATCTTGAACAGACCGCGGCAGAAATGTCCACACAACTGTCTGTACTGTTTCTGGAAAGACTGACACACAAGATTATCTAAAGAAAATTTTATCAGAATATTCCGAAGAGGAATGAAATTAGTAAAAAAATCCGAACCTCCTGGTTCGGATTTTTTTGTACAGAACTTTACAAATCAACCAAATAACACATGATTCGTCAGCCTGAAAGGCTGATTTTTTATTTATTTTAAGAGTTGAATAATATTGAATTATACGCTATAATATAGTATATAAATATCATTACTACAAGGAGGACTCTAATGATGAATTTTTTGAAAGAAACGAGGTTTTTAGGCTTTATAATAGTTTTAATTGTTTTAATTATTACAAATGCATGTTTTTTATTTATCTTAGATAATTTTGGATACTTCTCATGGGTTTTTAAATGTTATGGAAATACTTTAGAATTATTTTACAACATTGAAAATATTACATTTTTAAAATATTGGAAAGTAATGCTATCAGATGTGGCTGTTATAGGGAGTGGCTTTTTAGTTATATTTTCTATTTTTGATTGGATTCCAAATGGAATTATGAATGTACTAGGATACAAAAGAAGTAAGATTGCAGGCGAAAATATGGATAACAAGGAGAATCAATAGATTATGTTATATAATGAATACGTTACAGTAAAACAATTAGTTTATCTTTTAATAAGTTGCGGATTTCGAAAATGCGAACTCTGGACGTATGAAGCATATATAAATACGAATCATAAATCTAAGGAGTTTCGTTCGCACAGAATAGCAACCAAGAAAATGGATTTACTGCACGAAGCAGGAATGGATTATAAAGATGCACAGAAATTTGTTTTAATGGAAGGTAAACAGAAAGTTAATAAAACTAATCTGTCATTACTTGGAGAACCATTATGGAATGGCACTATTGAGGAATTATCTAACAAACAAAATCTATGGAATAAATCTGTGTGCGATTGCTATATAAAAGGATTGTTCCGAAAGAAAATCCAAATAATCATAAAGGATGGTGATATGAATGCCTAGACCAAAGAAAGATGGACGTTATTTGAACTTATATCTCGACAGAACCCTACATGAGGAATTTGAGCAGTTCTGTGAAAGCTTTGGACAAACCAAGACGGTAGCTGCTGAAAGAGCTTTTCGTATGTATATGGATGCTATGAAGCAGAATCCAGAGCAGATAATGAGAGAAAGGAGATGAATGTACATGTTTTTGAAAATGAAAGAAAAATCCTCATTACCAAAAATAAATGCAATTATTTTGGGTTCATCTGGTAGCGGTAAATGTCATCATCCTTGGGATGATTTGAAACCATGCCCTTGCGGATGCAAAGAAAGACCTTTATTGATGTACAAAAAGGAAAAATTATACTTTTGCGGTGGTGCTACGGAAAATGTGTTTGCTGTTTGTAGTGTATGTGGAAGATATACTGAAAAATCAGACATATCAACTACAATGAATAACTGGAATAATGACAAAACAAAAGATGTCAATATGGATAAAAGTTCAGAGATTGTTTTGGCAAAAAAGAATATTTAAAGCATCTATCGGAGGATGTATTTATCGTGAAATATAAAGAACGCTCCACGGGCAGAACATTTGAAATCAACCCCCAAATAGATAACCCATTTTATGATACTTTTTATCGAAATTCGTTTCGGTCAGGAGAATATATAATTGCCTGATAAATGGAAATAAGAGAAATTATGAAATGAATACAAACTAATATTTTTTCTCTTCTATGTATCTATCTTCAAATCTTTGCATAGAAAAAGAGAAATAACAATGTGCAACAAGAACAAAACAACATAAATTTCTTTTATTCATTGGAAGCATCAGCCTATATAATATTATCCCGTTCATCTGCCGTTTTTGCTCAAACGCATATACCTCATATCCTCACCGTTTATCGTTTATTTCACAATTTTTATTCGCAGACGTAATAATACTGGATCAAAAATCATTCCACTGCTACTTCTGCAAATGATACCTGAAGGGAAATTGACGGGATACGGACGGAAGAATATTTGGAGAACAACTAATTGAACGTATGATCTGCAACTGTATAAGAATTATTTTATTTACTTTTTCACTCATAATAATAGCATCAGCAAAAGAAAGAAGGAGAAAATTATGTTTAATCAGAATTGGTTCGATGAAAAGAACTACACAATGTTTATCGATGAAACGGAGTGTCGCGCTTATTACGACACCAATACCAGAAACATCTATGTAGTGACGGAACATCACGACGGCTCAAATATCAAAGAGCTTATGCCAGGTGCTAAAAACTACGGGGAGTTGATAATGCTGTACGAAAACCGCCAAAATAGCAGCGAAAAAACGTACACTGTTACATTTTCCACTCGAATTGACATTCCAGTCAAGGCATCTTCAGTAGAAGAAGCAAAAGAAAAAGCTGTCGAAATGTTTGAAAATTACAGTGCCGCGGTTCATCCTTATCACATTCATGTTGGCGATATTGTGGATATAATTAATAGAAGTTAATCCCCCCGCCTAAGCCTTTGACTATAGACGGGACACAGACGGGACATTTCGGCAGATGAAATTTTATGTAGAAATTCAAGCCAAGACAGTTGAGTGTTGGAAAGGATCTCCAGTTGTGTCCTGACTGCAGAAAAAATAAAAAACAGCTGAAAGAAGAAGGCTGGATATAAGATTGAAACGTCGGTTTGCACCGACGTTTTCTTTTACTCTCATTTATCTGACATATTAATGGCAGTAACAAGAAAAATGGAGGAAACGAAATGGAAGAAGAATTCAAAAATTATATTTTCGAAAATTTCACACTGGATCTGGATGGCAAAATGATGGTTTCCAATATCTTGAACTGGATCTGGGTGCAGGCGATGGATAAGGAAGATACCGTTAATGCCCTGATGGAATTGCTCGATGGAATCGGTATCGAGAAAGAAGAAATCGAACAGTTTATCAACTGGGAATAGGAGAAAAATAATATGTTAAATCAAAACTGGTTTGCCTCGGAAAACTTCGTAATGTTCTGTGATTATACAGAATATCAGCTGTTTTACGACAAAGAGACAAAAAATATCTACGAAGTCAGCGAAAACGTCATGGATCCCGCTAACACAACAATCCGGGAATTTACCCCAGAGAATCCGGAATACCGCCGCTTACACCACGCATACGAATCTTTTCTGGATTCGTCCAATAAGGCGCTTGCCGGAATATATTCCGTTACATTTGCCGCACGGGTTGATGTTCTTGTAGAAGCGAATTCCCCGAAGGAAGCAAGAGAAAAAGCGGAAAAAATGTTTGGTGCATACGATGAGACCACGAACTTCCACTGCACATATTTGTCGGACATTGTAAACGTTACGGACAAAAACGGAAATGAGGTATAACGCATGAGAATTACAAGATATATTACTGAATTAACCGACGATAAGATTACCGCTGTAGTAAAGGAAAATAGCAGCAATTACGAGATTAGTAACCTGAATTGCCCGGAAAATATCGTCCGAATGATGAGAGATGTTTTTCATGCAGACAGGAAGGCGGAAGAATATGTTTGGCTGATCGCCGCGAACACCAAAATGAAGCCGATTGGTCTTTTTGAGTTGACCCATGGATCCGTCAATGCTTCCCAGTTGGGAACACGCGAAGTGTTCGTCCGTTTATGCCTCTTGGGCGCTTCGTCCTTCGTGGTGGTTCATAATCACCCCTCAGGCGACCCGTCTCCGAGCGCAGACGATAACGCTACAACAAAACGTCTGAAAAGTGCGGCGGATATCATGGGAATTCCGCTTGTCGATCATATTATCATCGGCGATTCCACGTTTTATTCATACGCGGAACATAATTTTTCATAATCGAATATATTTGAAAAACGTCGGATTAATTCCGGCGTTTTTTACACCTGATATTCTGTCATAATAATTACATCAAAGATAAATGGAGGAAAATAATATGGAAAAATATATACCTACAATTGGTGATGTTGTTTTATACGGCGAAGGTACAGCTCCGAAAGTTGTTGTGGATATGATAAGTCATGAAGACTTCGGAAGTTGCTGTTATGATAGAAAATATCTTCTTTGTGATGAAAAACATGGATTTTGGGTCGAATTTTGTGGAATGAACATTCCTGATATCAGAAAATGTGAAGATATCGCGCCGTATGCGATAGAACCTCTGCAATATTATTCTTTTAGACAAAGAAAAGCCAAAACGGTTACTGTTTACGAGTAAAAAGATACAGCAAATAGGAGAAAACATGACAGTGTTTTTACCTGTGATCCAGAGAAAAGCGAGTATTACAATGCTTTTTATGATGCATATCTCTGGATTGCCGCCGAAATGGATAAACGCTATATCCCGCATCCGGATGGTTTGAAACTTCCTTTGTGGGCCTGGCATACGAGAGACTGGAAACATAAGAAACCGGATGCGGGATATA
>OGMB01001038.1_pt1 | contig 13057 bp, 14 predicted proteins | sample 1573001 | NCBI WGS metagenome assembly OGMB01 (sample SAMEA2581921, study PRJEB24529) | metagenome | biome: Human gut stool | place: China | collected 2011
AAATAAGTAAAAATTTATCTTCCCATTTTTCGCATTCATCTTTTTTCTCTAATAAATTATCAACTTCATCTATACAAATCCACTCAATTAAATCTCTTATATCTTGAAAATGATAATAAAATGTTTGTCTATTTATATCACATTTATTTGCAATATCATTAACTGTTATTTTATTGAAAGGTTTTTCTTTTAATAAATCTTTAAAAGTATATGCTATTGCTTTCTTTGTAGTTAAACTGCTCATTATTTATCACCTATAATATATTATACATTAAAAAAATATGAAATAAACATTTCATATTTAATTTTTATTTAAATAAACCACTTTCTTTAAATAATATTTCAAGATCAGTTCCTTTAATTTTCTTTTCAACTATTTTTATAGCTTGTTTTTCAGCAAATGTTAATGGAAGTTCATCAACTGATTTTTTATCTACAGCATAATAACATGCTTTTAATAGTTCTCTAACATCATATTTACTACCCCAAACTTCAGGCACAGCTCTATCAACTTTTAAAAGTGTATAAACAGCTTCCATACCTGTACGAATAGAATATTCTGTAGTAAATATTGTATCTCTTGGTGTTTCTGCAAATTGTCCAACAAATGCAAAGTTAATTGATTCTTTTGGTACTACAAGTGGTCTATCTTTTTCTTCACGTGGTTGGAAAAATGCATTTATATATGGCATATAACATGTTGTTGTATTACATTTATCAGCATACTTTTCAATTTCATTAGTTGGAATTCCTATATGATATAACCATTCTTCACATATTTCTTTTCCTGTACATGTTTTTATTGCTTTCTCTATAAAGTTACCTGGTTTATTAGTATTTAAAGCATATACCCAAACTAAAATACTATTTTTATTTTGAGATTTAAATTGTGGTTGTCTATTAATTGTCCAAGATAAATACCAATTTTCAGTACTATCTTTTACAGTTACAATTCCTCCTGTTGTAACCTTTCCTTTTCTTGGATCACGTTTACATATATTTATAATATGTTTAATTATATTTTCATCACTTACTTCTATAGTCGCACTCATCCAGTTTGTTAAATCTACATTACCACAGAATTTATCTGGATTACCAAATTCACCATTAGAAGCCTGTGAAGCAATATTTTTCCATAAATCCCATGATTCACCATTTCCATTTTTTATTTTTGATAAATCTGGTGCATTATTTTGATCTCCATAACAAGATGTATCTGTACAACAACCATTTGTAATAAATACTAAATCGTCTTCTATTAAATCTATTGTTTTTTCTTGTCCATTATTTTCATATATAATTTGAGTTGCTACTTTTTTGTTTTGTTTAGATTCAAATATAACATTTTTAACATCTATCCCATATTCAATTTTTACACCATTACTTTCTAAATATTTTGTAAGTGGTAAAATCATTGATTCATATTGATTATATTTTGTAAATCTTAAAGCGGAAAAATCTGGTAATCCATCTATATGATGAACATATCTGCATAAATATCTTTTCATTTCTAATGCAGATGACCATTTTTGGAATGCAAACATTGTTTGCCAATATAACCAGAAATTTGTTTCCCAAAATGAGTCTGGCAATACATCTGATATTTTTTTATTTTCTAAATCCTTTTCTGGTGTAATAAATAATTTTGATAATGCAATTGCTGATTTTCTATCAAGTTTAAACATTTTATCAGTATGTGCATCTTCACCACAATTTATAGTTGCTCTGCATAATGAATAATTTGGATCATGTTTATTAAGCCAATAATATTCATCTAATACAGAAACATTTGGTGTTTCAATTGATGGAACACTTCTAAACATATCCCACATACATTCAAAGTGATTATCCATTTCACGTCCACCACGCATATAAAATCCTTTAGTGACATCTTTTCTTCCATCACATGAGCCACCGGCTAAATCTAATTTTTCTAACAAATGAATATGTTCACCTTTCATTTGTCCATCTCTTACTAAATAGAATGCTGCTGAAAGTCCTGCTAAACCTGTACCAATTATATAAGCAGATTTTTTATCTACTCCTTCTGGTTTTTCTGGGCGAGCAAAAGCTTCATATGTTCCTGATCCATAATACATAAATATCCCTCCTTATATGATCATTAATTAAATTGTATTATTTTCAACATTTTTATTCAATAATCAATTTTTTGGGTATGTAAAAAAATTAATACACTAAAATAAAATTGGAGTAATATCTATACATTAACGTTCAATTGTAATAATTTTATATTATATAGTATTTCAATTCAAATTACTATTTATCTATTTAATATTATAATATTTATTTTTTTATTAATTATCATATTCACTAGAACAAAAAAAATGAATCATTAATAATTCATTCTAAACGATACAACTATATGTATTGATTTTCTCAATATTATATGATCTCCATAAATATAAGTAATTTTAGGAAGTACTGCTTTTTTATCTTCTTCAAAACCAATTATTTCATTAATTTCTTCAATAGAATTTTCTTTTTCATAAAATTTTCCTCCTAAAAAAACTGCTTGAAACAATTATAACATATGATTTATATACTTACAATTTGTTATTTATTTTTTTTAGATTTAGTATTATCTTCTTCTATTACAGTATTTTTGCATTCTAGTTTCTTTAATACACCATTAATAACTAAATTGATTCCATATCCAATCGCTATACCTCCAATTATAATTAAAACAATTTCATGTAAATTAAATCTATTTGCAGTAAAAGACCATATTCCTGCGATAGTTCCACAAACAATCATTGAACCAGAGGAAATATAATTTGTTTTTTCATTGCTATCTTTAAAAATCATATCATTACCCAATAGATTATCAACGCTTGTTTCAAGAGTTTTTGAAAGTAATAATAATTGTTCTGGATTAGGGGATGTTTCACCTAGTTCCCAGTTTGATATTGTTTGTCTTGATACATTTATTTTTTCTGCCATATATTCTTGTGAAAAACCTCTTTCTTTTCTTAAATTATAAATATTTTTATTAAGTCCCATAATTTTTCTCCTTCCACAAAAATTGTAATATAAATAGTATTTGCATCTCTACCAAAGATATTTATAACAATCGCAAAGATATTTAACATTTTAACAATTTTTATTTGTCTAATTTATATTTTTACCTAAATTATAAGCATCTTGATATGCCTTTGTTTTTTCTATTTCCATACTTGCCATATTATCACCTATAATAACATTCTTTTCTGTGGCATTTGGTAAACACTTAATAAATCCTCTAAAAGTGTTTATTGCAATATCTAAATCATCTTTATATAGATCTTCATAAGGAGCAGCACAAGACAATATAAAATAAAACTCTTTATTACTTAATAAATTAAACTTTGCATAACTTCTATCAATTAAAGTTTTCATTTGACCTGTAATAGAATAAAAGTATATTGGACTTGCTAGAACAATGATATCTGCCTTAATCATCTTTTCTAATATTTCTGATACATCGTCTTTGTACACACAAGTACCTCCATTTTTTTGACAGGTATTACATCCTAAACAATAGTTAATTTTTTACCCTTTAATTCTAATAATTCAACATTATTTAAAGAATCTTTTGCTCCTTTTTCAAACTGTTCACATAACTTTTTTGTATTTCTTGTTCCACTCATTGATGAAGATATAATTAATATATTTTTACTCACTAAAATCTCTCCTTTATAAATTACTATCTATATAATTATACCATTTATTGATTTATTAATCATAATATTCATAAAAAAGAATGAACTATTAACAATTCATTCTAAACAATATAGCAACATACTATTTTAATTTTACGCATATTCATATTTATTCTTATTTTTTATAAAATACATTATACTAATAATTGTTGATCTACAAATATTTCTAAGCATACAAATAATACTCTTACATTTTAGGTTAATTATCTTACATAAAATTATATTATATTTTTTATAATTACATAACAACTCGTTTAAAATAATTAATAAAGATTGTAATAAAAAAACCAACATTAGTTTATGTTGGCTCTATAAAATCAGTTGATAAATTTTTTCTTACAATATTTATTATATACTAACATTTGTAATAATATACTAAGTGATAAAATTGCAGCGACTATTCTTAAATTATTTAAATTAAATGCATATACAACTGGTATTAATAAAATTAGTTCACTGAATGCTTTTCCAAATCCATGGATAGCTTCACCTAAAAATGTATATTCTAATTGATATTTAGTTAAAGTTTTATTTGAACTTATATTAAATACAGCAGTATCTACTAAAATTTGAGTAATTTTATACGCAATATTAAATACAATATTATAAATTATAAATACTGTAAATGAGTTTGTAAAAATAATTGGTATTGTTACAATTAAGATTGCTAGTGCTGAAATTAAAAAGGCATTTTTGTTTCCTTTTTCTTTTAAATATTTTTTAACTAGTAAAGAAGTAATTAAACCTAAAAGAGCAAAAACCGCATTTAAATTTCCTAAACTTGACTCTGAACCTAATGTTAAGAAAATTATAAAAGTAATAGTAGTATCTAATCCACCTCTAAATCCCATACCTTCAAAGAAAACAATTTTATATATTTCTTTCGCTTGTTCATCTTTAAGGGCATATTTAATGTTTGATAATTTTATAGGATTAATATCAAATGTATACTCATCCAAGTAAAAAGTAGAAATAACAGCAATAAATACTAATGAAATGATTATAGTTAACAAAATAGCATATGATGTATTTACTATTACATAACCCATTCCAATTGTTGAGATAATTGATATTATACTTGTTACAACACTATTATAAGAAAATATTTTTTTAAATTGATCATCATTTTTAAAATTATATAAAATCATTTTATATGCTGACCAATATAACAAACTTGTAGCACAATCTAAAACTGCAAAAAGATATATATAATTTTTAACATTACTACCTAAAAATAATAAAACTAATAAACATAATCCATTTGAAAGTAAACCAATACGGTATACATTTAATACATTATTTTTGTTTAACAATTTTAAAGATAAAAAAGAAAAAATCCAATTTAATGAATATTTTAATGTATAATATAGAACTACACTAATAAAATTACCACCTGTTATTTTTAAAAAATATATAGCTAAAAATAGTGATGTAAATTTACTTACGATACTATTAATAGAATGTGTAAATACAATTTTTTTCATATTTTTACTCCCACTTTTATTATACTTAATATTGTAATTATACATCAAATTTTAAAAAGATACTATAAATTAATATAAAAATTAATTAAATTATGCTTTTGGACCTTTCCAGTTTTCAAATTTATCTTTTAATTCTTTTAACTGTTTTGTACCAATAGTTATAATTCCATCTTTAATTTGTTTATCTTCTATAGCTATTGGGTTACAACCATCTTCTATAAGATTATCAAGTTCATCAATTGCAAACATATTACCACAATTTTGGCATTGAATTTTATTTCCAACTTGTACGAAATATGCATATGGAGAACCACCACATGATTGACAAGTATTTATAACCACCTTTACATTTCCATTTAAATCTTTAACCGCAAGTAATCCAATAGTTACTCCTTCATATTCATAACTAATATAAACAACTTTATCTGTAATATCACTTTCTTTAATTATAATATTTCCATCTTTATCCATATTAGCCTTTACTATTTTTCCTGTTATTTTTTGTAATCTTGCTGGGGCATTAGAATCAGTAACATTTTCTTCTTTTGAAGTACAACCAGTTAGCATAAACATAGTTACGAATATTATTAATACAACATATAATTTTTTCATTATTCATCTTCCACAATATTAATAACTTTATAATCTAATTTACTAATTGCTTGGTATATTATTTATCAGATGTATTACAATTATAATTTCCAATGTTCAGTTGATTGCTGTTTTTGAACCATTTCTTTGAATATCTTTCCATTATTAATTAATCCATTTGGTGTACCTTGTTCTGCGACTATACCATCTTTTAAAACTACTATTTTATCTGCATTTGTAACAGTTCTCATTCTATGAGCAATAATCAAAACAGTCTTATTTTTGATTAATTTTGATATTGCTTCTTGTATTACAGTTTCATTTTCTACATCTAATGATGCAGTTGCTTCATCTAATAGAATGATTGGAGTATCTTTAAGTAATGCTCTTGCAATACTTAATCTTTGTCTTTCTCCACCTGACAAATTACATCCATTTTCTCCTATAACTTTATTATATCCATTTGGTAATTTTTGAACAAACTCATCACAATTAGCTTCCTTTGCTGCTTTTAATACTTCTTCATCAGTTGCTCCCTTTTTTCCTATTCTAATATTTTCAAGTATTGTGTTATCAAATAAATTTACATCTTGAAATACTATTGAATATCTTTTTAGCAACTCTTCTGGATCAACTTTTGATATATCTTCTCCACCAATCAATATTTTGCCCTTATTTATATCGTAAAATCTTGCACATAATTTTGATACTGTACTTTTTCCACTTCCAGATGGTCCAACTAAAGCAGTTACTTGACCTTGTTTAGCTATAAATGAAACATTATCCAATATTGTTTCTTTATCATTATAAGAAAAACCTACATTTTTAAATTCTATATCATAACCTTTATTTTTAAATTCACGATTGCCAGTTTGAACTTTATAATCGTTAAATTCATTCATTCTTTCAATATTAAGTTTTTGAGCGATTATAGCTGCTAAATTCATTAACGCTGTTGACATAGGCTCATATATTCTTGAAACTACAAGTAAAAACATGAAAAATGTCATTACAGTTATTTCGTTTTTTACTAATAATGCTGCACCGACTAATGCTGTTGTTCCTATTCCTAGTTTTAAGAGCAAGGAACTATTTGCTACAAATACTGCTGTCATAAGTTCTGTTACTAGGGATTTTTTCTCTACATTTTCAATTTTTTTATCAAGTCCTTTTAAGTATTGTTCTTCACAATTATTAGCTTTTAGTTCTTTTATTGTTTCAATACATTCTTGCACGCCATCTAAACATTCTAAGCTTGCATCATTTTTCTTTTTAGAAAATATATTTTGAACTTTTCCTGATGTTGCAACTATTAATAATGTTATTGGTAATACCCAAAGTGCTGATAAAGCTAACTTTCAATTCACGAAAAATAAACTTATTGCTATAATACATGTTGATAAAATTGCTCCTACAAATTGTCCCATTACATGAGAGAAATTATGTTCAAGAACTTCACAATCTTTTAAAATCACATTTGTTAAATCAGTTAAATTCTTTTTTTTAAAAAATGATAATTGTAACTGTCTTAATCGTTCTGCAAGCGATATTCTTCTAATTCTTTATAAGTGTTGAAAAATGTTAAATTATATTGAATATAATTGCTTAATGCTAATAATGCTATAATTCCCATTATGCCAAATATATATAAATAATAATGCGAGGTAGGAATTGGTCCTTTTATCAAATCATCAACTAAAAAATATAATAATCCTACTGGTAACATTAAACATAAGTCTGTTGCTGTACATGCTAAACTTGCTTTTATAAAATCTTTAGCACCTTGTTTTGATAATGCATATTTTTTCATTAATTTTTCTAACATTTTTCTTCACCTACCTTCCAAGCTATAGATGTGTTATAGTCATTCCACATTTTACTATATATTCCACCTTTACCAATTAATTCTTCATGCGTTCCTTGTTCTTTGATTTTTCCATTATTTATTACATATATTTCATCAACATTTTTTATCGTTGATAGTCTATGTGCAATCATAATAACAGTTTTATTTTTTCCAAGATTTTCAAATGCTTTCTGAACTTTAGTTTCATTTTCGGGATCTGCAAATGCTGTTGCTTCATCTAATATTACTATCTTAGAATTTTTAAGTATAACTCTAGCAATATTTATTCTTTGTACTTCTCCACCTGAAAAATAAACTCCCTTGCTACCAATTTGTGTATCTATACCATCTGGCATTTTTTCTATAATATCATCACATTGTGCTAAATGTAATGCTTCTATAACCTCTTCTTTTGTGGCATTTGGTTTTGCCATTCTAACATTTTCATAAATACTTGTTTTTAACAATTTACTATTCTGAAATACATAGGAAACGGTATTCATTAATTCTTCTTTTTTAATATTTTTGATATCTACTCCACCGATTAATATTTTACCTTCATTTACATCATAAAATCTTGCTATTAGATTAGCTATTGTTGATTTTCCACTTCCTGATGGTCCAACTAAAGCTATTGTGCTGTTTGCTTTAATTTTCATACTAATATTATCTATTGCATTATCTTCTGCATTATCATATTTAAATTTAACATTTTTTAATTCAATAGAATTATCTTTTATTTTTTCTTTTGTTTTATTTTCAGATAATGGCTTAATTTCAAATATCGAATTTATTCTTTTTATACAGTCTGTTACTAGCATTGTATTTTCGCTCATGAACATTACCTTAGTTAGTGTTGTTGTAAGTATTGGTGTGTAGATAATATAAAATAGTAAATTAAGTAAAAAACTTTGAGATACTGTTCCTTTACCAACTACCAATAGTGTTACAGCAATTAAAAATGCAAATATACAATTTACTGATACCTGAAATTCTATCATTGGTTTTCTTGCTTTTTTAGTATATGCCATACAGAATTTTTCATAATCTTCTATTGAGTTTTTGAATCTTTTAAATGTATATACAGATTGACCAAATGTTTTAACAACAGGCATACCTCTTACATATTCAACTGCTTCATTATTCATCACTTCTAATGAATTTTGATATTTACCTATATCATCAGCCATTTGTTTACCCATCATTTTTTTCATTGCAAAAAATCCCATTACTGTTGGAATCAAACTTACTATTCCTAATTTCCAATCAAATATAAAAAGGAAAATAAGCATACAAATTGGTGTTACTAATGCACCTGCCATATCAGGCAATTGATGTGCTAAATAGGTTTCTGTTCCACCTGCTGATTCATTTACTATTTTTCTTAATTTCCCACTTCCTATTTCTTCAATTTTTCCAATAGGTATTTTTGTTATATGCTCCATTGCTTTTTTTCTCATATTTGATGCAACTCTAAATGCTGACATATGTGAACAAATAAGTCCTACAAAATATATTATCATTGATATAATAGCAAATATAACTGCCATCCATCCATTATGAACTATACTTGTTGCATTTTGAAAATTTGGCATTACTTCAATTACTTCTTTTATTATTTTCCATATATATACAAATGGAATAAGAGCAAGTACTGAAGATATACCTGATAAAATTAATGATAAATAAGTGAATATTTTATATTTTCCACTATACTTCATTAATTCTTGTAAATTTTTATTTTTCATTTTATCCCTTCCTTCTACAATTATATCTATTATGCAAACAAAAAATAGATATTACCAATTTGCAATATCTATTGTATAGTTTATTTCCTTATATTTCTACTCCATAAAGTCTTTCATGCTCCAAATGGACTTTTTGTTTTCTATACTCCGTTGGAGTACATTTCATCTTTGATTTAAATGCAGATGCAAACTTACTACTATTATCATATCCTAAAATCCCAGCTATCTCATTTATATTTTTATTCGTTTCTTCCAATAAATGTAATGATACATGTATTTTATAGTCTTTTAAATAAGTATAAATAGGTTGTCCATAAATTTCCTTAAAACAAATTTTTAATGGTGTTGTTCCTATTTGATACTTTTCTGATAACTGTTCTATTGTTATTTTCTTATCCAAATTATTAATTAGTTCTTCGTGAATCATTTTTATTTTATCAATTTGTGTTTTGTCTAAATATACTTTTTTTCTAACATCACTATCAAATGGTATAGCTGTAAATACATGTAGTAACTCTAAAACCTTTATTTGTGCATATAATTTGTCTTTTTCTGGATCAATATAATACAATTCATCAAATATATGTATCATTTCTTTAATTGGTTTTAATATTACACCTAGTTCATTATTTAGTAGTACTTCTTTTAGTCTTTTTATATTATCCACTATATTTTTAAACATTTCTGGAATATTATTTCCAAATTCATTTATATCTATTAGTATTTCAATTCCTTCATAATATCCGTTTACAAAATTTGCTGTTGTTTTTTGCATCATATTTATATTAGATGCAATTTCATCTTCTCCTAAATATAGGGTTTTTCCACTTTTAGATGTGCATTCAAAAACACCTCTTTTACAATAATTTATCTCTATATATTCTCTTTCTAATTTTTGATTAGTTTCCGGAGCATTATATGTATTAAATTTATTATGTACTAAATCTAATCCATTAAATATATGATATATTATCATTTCACTTTTTTTATTTTCTTTTCCATCATACATTGAAATTATAGTTTTTTCTTTACTTTCGTATTCAACTTGCATTTGTTCAGGATATACACTTTCCATATTTTTTCTCCTTTATAAATTACTATTTTTCTAACTAATTACTATATTGCAGTTAATATAATTCCATCTATAATTGCTATTATTAAATACATAATAATTCCTCTTTCAAAAGAACAAATATGTTGTTTAGGATCTTGATATTTTTCTTTTTCTGGTATATCACTAAATCTTATTCTTTTAGTATTTCTCCACCATAATAAGTCTATAACTACTAAATCAAATAAATTTAATACTTCTCCTAAAATCAAAACATTTATAAAATTTCCAGTAAAGTTTTCAGTTTTTATAAATAAACCAAATATAAATAAAATAATACTAAACATAATTAAATTTGATATAAACACTTTAATCATATTAGTTGGTTTAATTTTATCTTTATATTTCTTATTTTTTTTGATAATATTTTGTAATTAATATATATTTATTATTTAAAACATTTTAATACAACTCTATTTGTGTATCATATTTATTTCTAAAAAAATCAACTTTTATGGTTGATTTCAATTATTATTCTGATATATCTAAAATTTTATTTGAATTATTAAGTTATTATTTTGATATTTTGCCTCTATTGTTCCATTCATTAATTCAACTAATTGCTTTGCAATGGACAAACCTATACCATGTGATTTTTTTATTATATTGTAAATTATCTATTCTGACTTTTTTAAGTGTATAAATATAATTTATAACCCTAAATTTAATCTTATTAATTCATCAATTGAAATTACCTTTTTACTTCTTTTTTCAATGTCATATTCAAATTGCAATAATGGATAAAATAAGACACCTTCAGTTATTTTAATATTTTTGCAATCTTTTTTCCAATTATTCCATCTAAAATATTGATAAAATTTATTTACATTATCTGGACTATTTAATATCCAGTTTAAAAATTGAGTATAATATATTTCTAAGTTTTCCCATTCATTACTGTCTGGTGCATAATAGTATACATATTCATTTTTTAAAGCAAATAATCCACCCAAGATATCTTCTCCAATTAATATATCTACATAATTATCTTTGTTATATAATATATTTTTTTCTACTACATTTAAAATACCACAACCATATATTCTTATCCAATTGTCAACAATAAAACCACCACTATTAATAAACTGATCATAGAAAAATTTATCTTTAAACATATCATACTTGTTTTTAAAATCTTCTATAATTTTATTATCTGTATCTTTAAAAAACCATACATTTTCTTTTATATTTAATTCTTTCAATAACATTTCAGATTTCATACTATATATCCCACCTTCAATTTATAATTTACTAAATTAATTATAACAAAAAAAGCAAATCTTATAAACAATTTACTTTTATATGTAATTTAATACTTTTTTATATAACTAAAATTTTTGTTGAATTTATTTTTATTATTAAAATTTTTTTATATTTATTATCTACTTCTTCTTGCACGTATTTCTAATTTATTTATTGCGCTTTCTTCTACTTGTTGTGCCCTTTGTCTTGTAAGATTAAACATATCTGCAACCTCTTGAAAAGTTTTTTCATCTCCATCTTCAAGACCATATCTTAATTTTAAAAACTCTCTTTCTTGATCTTTTAAATTTTTGCACTCAAATAAACTTTTGATAACACTTCTAGAATTTGCTTTTTCAAAACAATCTGTTTCATCCTCTAGATTTGTAATATCACCATTTAAATATTTTGCAATATAAAATTTTTTCAATTTTTTCATTTTTTCTTTTGTTTTACTTATATTTTCGATATAATCATTTTTATTATTTGTTGAATCTGCATCTCTATTTTTTTCTCTTTCATAATCAGCATACATTTCATTAAACATTACATATAATGCATCAATTTCAGATACGTGATACATACAATATTCACCAGCATTTTTACGGTGTGACACTCTTTCACAAAATTCTAATAATGTAAACTCACCTTTTTCGGATTTCAAATTAATAAAATCTTCTAAACAATCTGCAAATAATGTTTCACTGATGTCATTTGATAAAAAGTCTTCAGAACTTTCTGGTATCAAATTCTTATATAAAAAATTGTAATAATCTGTAGAAAAAATATTTGCAAAGGAATTTATTTTCAATAATGAACCTTCATCTACTTTTCTAATCATATATTCAACTGTTAAATTAATAATATCATCTATATCATATGATGAACTATTTAATGAATCTAAAAATCTATTTGATATAACTTGTGGTAAATAACTCATCATTCCACATATTATTTTATTTCTTATTTCACTCTTTTTTATATTGTCTTTTTCTTTTTTATATTCAGTATATAATTTTTTTGCTTGACTCATTGATATTCTTTCATATGATGAAATTTGTTCTTTCCACATTTCAAGTTTATTCTTATTCATAAAGTATTCCCCCTTTAAATTTGCAAAGGTATTATACTCATACTCCATTGTTTTGTCAAATTTTTTGATAATATATAATAATAAAGTAATATTGCATAAATATAAATATTATTTTTTGTACATATTATACAATAAAAAAGCCAAATTATTTTAATTTGACTTTATTCAATTCATCATCATTAATAAATTAGGATTTTTTTAGTACTTTTTTCTTACTATTTTC
>OGMB01001045.1_pt1 | contig 13000 bp, 9 predicted proteins | sample 1573001 | NCBI WGS metagenome assembly OGMB01 (sample SAMEA2581921, study PRJEB24529) | metagenome | biome: Human gut stool | place: China | collected 2011
TATTGATATTACATGAAGTTGGATTACTACTGATAAGCGATAAACAAAAACTTAACCGCTATGTACGAAACACAAGAGAGAGCTAAACGGATTACGGACATCCATGTTTTATGGGGACAAAGCACGGTTATCGAAGAGCTGATCCAAGCGGGGAAAATCGACGAGGAATACCTCTATCCCTTTAATGGGGACGAGGTGTTGGAATGGTGGCTTGTTACTCCGTGGCTGGCCGAACGACTGAAAGAGCAGGGCGAAATCATCATCGACGAATTAGGGTGTCGTTGGTGGGGACGGCTGACAAGCGGGCAGGCTATTTACATGGACGGCGTAATACAAGAAATCTGCGGGAACGATTAACCCAACTTACAACTAACAAAGTTTCGATTCCATACTCCCGACTATTGGATAGAAACTTTGTTTTCAAGAACTTTGCACAATAAAAGCACAGCAAATTTCCATAGAGTGTTCTGTCTTTTAGAAACATTTTCTATCTTTGTGTCGTTACCGAACAGGTAGCAGACATATTAGTAACGTGAAAGTGTTTCGCGTTTACTCTCAAATAGAAATCTGACAGTTTCAAAATTAGCACGAGAGTAAGCAAGACAGACACTCTTCATTTGTGTAGCTATATATCATCCCGATATATACTGCCAAGTGTGGAGATTTGCTTATTTGTGCTAAGGTTTTGTCAGAACCTCTATTTGGATAAGCGAACAACTCCACACTTTCTTTTTGCCTATAACCCACCGCAGTAGGAGTTGATACGGATGTAATACTCATTTTATGGGTAAAACAATAAATATCAACAATCTATCCAAAGAGGAAATAAATTCCTTTTATGATTTTGTTTGCGATTATGAATTGAATATCAAAAATAAATACGGGAATTATAACCTCAATGATACTAAATTAATCGCCTTTTGTGCAACGAATCATATTGCACTTAAAAATAAGAGGTCAAAACTACCTTATCTCTTTTGGTTCTCAACACATCAAGATAAAAGAACAAAAATTAATGATAAGGCCCATCATTTAATGCGACATATTAGAAATGCTTTTGCGCATGGGCTTATTAAGAAAGAGGGCAAGAATTTCACGTTCCAAGACTATTCCACAATAGGAACTCAAACAATGGGAGGGCATATTCGTTGCGACTTATTTTGGGCAATGTTGGATTTATTGAAACACACTAAATTATAAATATCATCTACTTATGAAAAAACTATTATCCTTACTCATGTGTGGCTTATTGCTATTTGGTTGTGGCGATAAGTACGACGACAGCGCATTGCGCAATGATTTGAATGACCTCGAAAATCGTGTGGCCAAACTGGAGGAACTCTGCAAACAGATGAACACCAATATTTCATCGTTGCAGAAGATTGTAGAAGCATTGCAGGATAATTTGTCGATTTCCAAAGTTGAACAAATATCCGATGGTTACATTATCCACTTTTCAGATGGTTCTACTGCTACAATTAAAAACGGGAAAAATAGCGAGGACGCTCCTATTATTGGTGTGAAGAAAGACACGGACGGCATCTATTATTGGACACTTGATGGTGAATGGCTGACCGATGAAAAGGGAAATAAGGTAAAGGCACAAGGAACAGACGGCAAGGACGGAGTTGATGGCGAGGATGGAACCAATGGCAAAGATGGCATTACACCACAACTGAAAATAGAAAATGGTCGCTGGATGCTTTCAATGGATAATGGTAAAACTTGGACGGATATAGGGCAAGCAACGGGAGCAGACGGGACGGATGGAGAAGATGGTGTCGATGGCAAGGACGGAACGAATGGCATCTTCAAAAGTGTAACGGAAGATAATGATAATGTCTATTTCACATTGGAGGACGATTCTGTTATCACGATTCCTAAAAGCGATAATTCAAAGTTTGCAATTGCATTCGATACGACGGATATAGCCATTCTCAATGGAGGCGAGAGCAAAACGATTTCCTACACAATTACGGATGCAACCAAAAATACGGTTGTCAAAGCCATTGCACAGGATGGATGGAAAGTCAAGGTAGATGCGACCTCTACGGATAAGGGAACGATTACGATTACAGCCCCTAATCCAATTGTAGAAAGTGAAATCCTTGTGTTTGCTAATGACGGTTCCTATCGTACCGTTATGGTGTCGCTGAATTGCATGCAGGGGCAAATCAATATAGCAGATAACTCTATTAATGCTACTTCTGCTGGGGGTACACAGGAAATCAAATTGACAACGAATTTGGATTACACCATAGAGATTCCTGAAGATGCCCAGTCGTGGCTATCGCTGGCTCCCGAAACACGAGCCTTACGGGAAGATACGATTGTTTTTGAGGTAACTGCTAACGAGGGGATGCAACGCTATACGACGGTAGCATTGAAAGATGAACAAGGCAAGATATTGCAAACAATAATCTTTCGACAATTGGGAACGTGTACCGAGGTTCATGTCGAAACGAAAGGTGAACTGGAAAATGAATTGGCGGGTTATGATTATGCCAATATCGAATCGTTGAAGATTACAGGCGTGCTGAACGATGTTGATTTTCTGTTTATCTATCGCATGATGCCCAATCTGAAAAACCTCGATATTGCAGAGGTAAATATTACAGCATTACCAATACAAGCATTTTATAAGTCTACAAATGTTGAGAATCTGATTCTCCCAAATACATTAATAACGATTGGGGAAGAAATGTTTTATCAAAGTAAGTTGAAAACCGTTGTAATCCCTGCAAATGCAACAACTATCGGTAATTCTGCATTTGAACAGTGTGCATCTTTGATTTCGATAGATATTCCTGCCAACGTAGAAACAATTGGAACTGCTGTGTTTTGGGGCTGTTCCTCTCTGACAACTGTAACCTTTGAAAAAGGTTCTCAACTGAAAACTATCGGTGGTGGTTCTTCTTATTATGGCGCTTTCTCGTATTGTACTGCATTGACTTCTATTGAGATTCCTGCCAGTGTAGAAACGATTGGAGCATCGGCATTCAAGGGTTGTTCCTCTTTAGCAACAGTAACTTTTGAGAACGGTTCTCAGTTGAAAACTATCGGTGGTGGTTCTTCTTATTATGGCGCTTTCTCGGATTGTACTGCATTAACCTCCATTGAGATTCCTGCCAGCGTAGAAACGATCGAAGCGTCAGCATTCAAAGGCTGTTCTTCATTGGCTACAGTAACTTTTGAAAACGGTTCTCAGTTGAAAACTATCGAGGGAGGTTATCCTTCTTCTGGTACTTTCGCGGACTGCACGGCATTAACCTCCATTGAGATTCCTGCCAGCGTAGAAACGATCGAAGCGGCAGCGTTCAAGGGTTGTTCCTCTTTAGCAACAGTAACTTTTGAGAAAGGTTCTCAGTTGAAAACTATCGGGGGTGGTGGTTCTTCTTATTATGGCGCCTTTGGCCAATTAAAGAATCTAATGACCGTCGATATGTCTGCCTGTACGCAGGTTAAGACAATCGGAGAGAGTGCTTTTGATGGGGATTCTGAACTGCGATTATTCAAGATCGGCACAGAGACGCCGCCGACTTGCGGAAGAGATGCTTTTAGCGGCATAAATCCTTATTCGGTACTGAAAGTACCTTCGGGTTGTGCCGATGCCTATAAAGCAAAAAGTGGCTGGAACAACTTTGCAAGCATTACAGGATTAGATGAATAAAAGCGTTTCGGCATTATGGAAAATAAAAGTAAAAATACGTCTGAAATATCACAATGGATTGACAATTATTTGCACATTTCTCTCGATACAGAAGAATATGTGGAGGTGCGGAACTTTTTAATATTATGGAATTTATTTGAAGCGAAATGGTTTAAATGTAATTTTGGAAGAAATAAGCGCAATATTCAGAACATACATTTAACTTCCGATATTTTCAATCAAACACTACAATACTTACAAAGGAGATATATAACGAACGGTTCTACAAACGAGCGATTCATGAGATTGCGATTGAGAAATAATGATGATACGACCTCTATTCAGCGTGTTTTATTAGGGCTAACCAATAATTCATGTGATATTATTAAAGCCATCATCATGATTATTTACAGATACCGTAACAATCTATTTCATGGAGAAAAAGCCATCGCATCATTGCCGATGCAAAAGGATAACTTCATAAATGCGAATAAATTTCTGATTGCTTGCCTTGAAGCAACAAAATAACAAAGGTTTCTAAAAGTGACAGACTTTGTGAAAAGGTTAATTTATAAGACCCTTTTGCAGAGTTTGTCACTTTTTCGTTTTGTTTATTTCACTAATAATCTTATCTTTATAAAGATAAACAACAATTAAATTTTAGCTAAAATGAACAGATACAAACAACCGAAAACAGAATGAATGACCAAAACATGAGAGGATAAACAAGCTATTTGCAAGTTGGTCGAATGGAGCAAGACAGAGGGAATAGGCTTAATTGTCATAAAGCCCCAAAATGAGATTTATCCCGAAATGTTTTACTTTGTTTTCTCTCCCGAAACAGCGGACATAAATAAACCCGTCGAAATCGCACTTGTAAAGAACAAACAATGAATAATCGGGTGGAAAAGCGACCTTGAAGAGATAAACGATATAATAGGAATAATAATCGCCAACGAGATGAAGATGGAGGGCATGAGCGAAACGGTAAATTTATTCGACTGCCTTGTCAGAGCGAACACTATATTATTTCATTACACCACGCCCGACGGACGGGACGAGATGGTGAAATTCCCGTTAGCGGGATTCTGCGAAAACTATCTGATGCAATTTGCAAAGTAGCGGCAGGAACCGTACGGTAGTATGGAACAGACGCACGTATTAGAGGTAAAGAATATTACTCCACAAAAAATGGAGTTATATATACTATATATCTTAAAAGGTTAAGGGCAGGCCGAAAAAATGTGGTTTTCCTTTGACAACGACAAGTGACAGACTAAAAACGAGGGGCTATATAATTGCCCTTTCAACAGAGTTTGTCACTTTTTCTATTTATCAAATAATCAATTAATTCACCTATTGTTTAACCAGCATTGAATTTGCCCTATTGTGTAAACCAACGTGTAAACCGCGCCGAGCAACAGCACGAAAAAGAGAAATTAATCGACAAAATTCACTACCGTAACTATCTGTTAATCAACATTGCCCTACATTTGCATTCGCAATTCGGCGCCGTAGCTTAATTGAATAGAGCATCTGACTACGGATCAGAAGGTTACAGGTTTGAGTCCTGTCGGCGTCACAAAATAATGCAGCGACCTGTTTTTCGACAGGTCGCTTTTTGTTTTCGGCTGCACGACCATAGCGCAGTTGCCGATTCTCTCTTTCTCCGCCTTGTACTCCCGCCGACTTACACCCGGGAAAATTTCCGTCCTCCCATAAAATCCATACGGAATCCGTCCGTACCGACGCCCGATCATAGCAACAACTTTGAGATTCCCGTCAGCGAAAAGCACCTGAAAACGAATCGCCAAAACATCCAAATTCTTCCCAAAAGAAGCACGAAGCCCCTCTCCAACGGCAACTCGACAATGTGCCCCCTCACCCTTCCTGCCATTTATTTTATGCAATCCAAGGTACTTACTCAACAAGCACAATGCGATTCCGGGTTCAATCGATCTAAATACACAATCCCGAAAAAAATCGAACTCGCCTTCTTTTCGAATTTATAAAATTTTACGAATAGACCACAGATTTTACAATTCAAATATTAAAATATACAATTTAACAAATCGGTAAAATTTGCAAAATCAATTCTTTACCTTATATTTGTAATAGTGCGCTCCTCTTTTACTAACTTAAAAATCATGTTATGTTGAATTTCGCCCAACTGAAGTTTCTCCTAACTGGATTAACTTTACTCACCGTACTCGCTGCGTGCAGCGATGACAACACTTCGACGGAAGCTCCTCCTGCAACCATCGAAATCGCAGAGCTCTCCCCGGAAGCAGACAACGTTTCTTTTCGATTAATTCCGACCAATGCTATCTCGATGGCTTACAAGATCGAGATCGAGGGGGGGGGATGACGCCGATTTCGTTTCGATAGAAAGCTCCGAAGAAAAAACGGTCGAAATAACCGACCTGACCCCCGAAACCTCTTATAAGCTGACGGCGATCGCCTATAACGCCGACCAGCGCCCTTCGAATCCGGCCACCGCAACATTCACGACCCCCGAAAAACCGACCACGCCGGATCCCGACAAGGCAACCATCTCCATCGAAGAGGTGAAAGCCACCTATAATTCGGTAACCTTTACCCTGAAAACCGCCAATGCAGCCCGCTTCGGCTACAAGGTCGATGTTCCCGACGGAACGGCCGAACTTACGTTCGTAAACGGCTCCGAAGGCGGCACCTATACAACCGACAACCTGGAGGCGGCGACCGACTATCAAATCACCGCCGTCGCATATGACGAAAACGGGCAGGCCGCCGATCCCGTCACCCACGCATTCAAAACCGAAGCCCTTCCGACCGGCCCCGCCGTCGTTTCGATCGAAGAGGTCGCTACGACCCACAGTTCGATCCGCTTCACCCTGAAACTCGACAATGCGGTCCGGATCGCCTACAAGGTCGATGTCCCCGACGGAACAGCCGAAATGACCGTCGTCGAAAAGCCACAGCAATCGACCTTCCTGGTCGGCAGCCTCCAGGCGGAAACCGACTACGTATTGACAGTCGTAGCCTATAACGGCAAAGACGAACCGTCCGAACCCGCCACGCATTCGTTCACGACCCCCGCCTATACCGCATTCGCACGGATCGACGCCGTGGCGACCGCACACGGAATCTATCTCAAGGCCGACGTGGACACCGGCAAATTCCCGCTCTATTTCCTGAAAATTTTCGACCCGGACCTTACGGAATCCAGCGCCGATTTCGAAGAGCATTTCAAGGTCGATTCCCGGGAGCAGTTCATCCATTACCTCGAAGTCGCCTCACTGACAGCGGGCCTCAAAACCGCCTCGTTCGAAGAGTGGAACAAAACCCTGCTTTCGACCCGGTCGCAGCAAGTCCTTCTCTACGCCGCTCCCGTTGTCCGGCAAGGGGTCGATGTCGTCTGTGAAGACTACGGCGAAATCATCGAAATTCCGCTGACGATCCCCGCCCGCGACGAACTCGGAGCAGGACAGGCCGCTGTCACGCTGGGCGAACCGCAGGTTGCGGGCAAAGAGTTGGAGATCGCCCTGACAAAACAGGACGGCGTCGTTTCCTACTATGCCGGCTATGCGACCAAGTCCGACGTCGAAGCCGCAGGCACCCCGGAACAATTCGTCCAGGCCGGACTGGATGCGAAGACCTATGACTACGACATCACGGCCGACTTCCAAGGCACCTGGAAAACAGACCGGCTTTCGCCGGGCAGCGAATATTACTTCTTCTCGTTCGCATACGATGCCGAAGGCAAGTTGGGTCCCCTGCAATACAAGGAGTTCCACACGGAAGCCGCAGGCACCGACTACGATACGTCGCTCACGGTCGATATTGCCCTGAAGACCGCATCGTTCACCTCAGCGACTTTCTCCGTCAAACGGAACGGCTTCGAAAAAGCTTATTACAACTTCATCACCAAAGCCGATTTCGACCGCAAATACGGCGGCAATGCGGATACATACGTTCAACGAGAGTTGATCGGCAAAGAGAGTGGTTATCCGATAACGCTATACAGCGACAACGACATCAACGGATCCCGTTTGGCATACGATACGCAATACGTACTGATCGCCCTGCCCGAAGCCGACAACGAAGACAGATACGGCGTTCCGACGGTGGTCGAGTTCGAAACCCTCGGCTACGAAGCTACCGGCTCTGCGACGGCGACCATCGCGGTAAATTCGATCACGGACAATTACGGCGTATCTTTCTATGCCTCGGTAACCGTAACCCCCGGAGCCGATTGCGCAGGTTACTATTACGCAATGATCGAAAAAACAGCCTACGATGCAGCAGCCAATCTCGGTGAAACGATCTGCAAACAAAACGGCGTAAAATACCGTGCCGCCACCGAAGACACGACGTTCTCCACCGACTACTATTTCGCAGAAAGCTATCTGGTCCTCATCCCGGTCGATAACAACGGGAAAATGTCGGCTCCGGTCACTTCGGAATTATTGACCACGAGCGCCAAATAAAAAGCAATCAAATAAACAAACACGCAGAACTCCCAACCTGTCCGAAACCTCGCTGCACGGGGTCCCCGTGACGAAGGGAGAGCCGGTTGGAACACGTCGCTTTCAGCGGCAAAGGCACAACCGGAACATCGAGCACATAAATTATCAAAAAAACAACCCTAAAATAATCCGACTATGAAATCTTTGAGTAAAGCAACCTTCCATTTACTGTGTTGCATCCTGCTATTGGGAACTTTCCAGAGTTGTAAAGACGACGAAACGACGCCCCCGCCTCCCGGAGAAAGCGCCACGCTCACCATTTCCGACGTCAAGGCCGAAGCCAATACCGTAACTTTCACCATCACGCCGAAAAATGTAGATGTTTATACCTATACGATCAAATCCGCGACGGTAACGCCTCAAGCGACCGTTCAGGATCCGGCCGAAACCAAAACCTTCACATACAACAGTCTGCTTCCGTCGAGCGACTATACGATCGTGGCAACAGGTTTTACACAAGGCGGTCTGGAACTCACTTCTACCGAATACAAATTCCGAACGCTCGACACGCAGGATCCCGGACTCGAAGTACCTTCCGGAGAGGAGCCGTTCATCGAATACGGCGACCAGCGGATCGCCGCCAAATCGGTCTTCTTCTACAAGGAAACCGATCGGCTCTGGTTCTTCATCTCCCCGCTCGAAGGATACGACAACTACCAGGACATGCTCTATGGCAACGGCGGAAAAAACGATTACATATCCCTCAGCTTCACGCCGAACCAGCTAAATAAATCGATCAACATGAAGAGTGCGTCCGAACGGTATTCGCTGCTCAACTCCATGTCGTTCCAACACCCCATCGCATCGGATATTTCGATGGTGACCATCGACTACCATTCATTAATCACCGACGGCGGCTTCATCGTCACCCGCGACGGGGACAAGATCGAAGGATATGCCGAAATGACCTCGGCCGCAACCGGCAAGAAACTCCGCATCTACGGTACCTGCACCTACGACCAGCAGGACGCCGAGCGGACCAGCTTCATCAGCCTCAACGACCTGAAAACTCCGCTCGGAAGCGCCTATTACCAACCGCTCGAAGAGGAAACGATTTCCGAAATCCATCTCTCGCCGGCCAGCCCCGTCATGGGAGCGCTGATCGACCAGGTGGATGAATACTACGTTCGAATCCGCTTCGACAACGCCCTGGCGACGGCTAAAACTCCGATCGACATCACCCGGATCGACAAGCTGTTCGAACTCGAAATCGTCGATCCTGCCCAACAAAAGTCGGTTACCGTCACCAATACGGACCTTCAAGGCGCGACGGGCACCATCACCCTCTACAAATACGCCCTGCAAGACAACTACCGAATCTCGTTCGATCTGCAGGTTCATGATATGCACCTCGAAGGGTATGCGGACGGGGCGTTCGAACTATACTCCTACTACTCCGGCAACAGTTATACGGTCGGAACGAACGACCCGGTCGAACTCCAATCCGCCGTCATCGACCGCCGCAGCGACGATTACTACACGATCTATCTGGCACCCCAGGCCGGTCTGACCGATTTGGAGCAAATCCGGCAGGCGGAGGGCGTAGTAACCATCAAAGCCGCACCGCAGGCACTGGACGGTCTGCTCGTTTCCTTTGCCAACGAAAAGGATGCCGGACGAATACTGTCCATCGCATATGCAGGCAAAACCTACGACAACCAGGGTGACAACACCAAGAGTACCATCCACGGAGCCACCGCAAAGCAAAAGATCGCGCTGGCCTTCTATGAAGCGACCAACGAAATGAACGGTTATTATTGCGGACCGTTCGTCGATGTGCAATAAACAACCCCGGCAACCGAAGGTCCGATCGCATCTCAAACCCACGATTCGACCGGCAACCGGTTCTCCCGGAATCTTCATCAAGCCCCCTTTTCGAAGGGGGCTTTTTTCCCACGCTTCATCCGGCGAAAGCAAAAAACAGAGCTCGGACCTTTTACTTCCGAATCGTCATCAATTTTGCCGTATTACCGAAAATCCGGAATAAAAACCACCGTCACAGTAGATATTTCAAAAAAAAACGCTAAATTTGTCAGAAACCTAAGTTGCTTCCTTAAGCCGAGCGCAATGAAACCTTCGTTTCGATTGCCGAGGCGAAAAATAGTCGAAAGAAAATCAACGCTTTCGATAAACCGAGCGCAGAATCGGAGGTGTTCGAACTCTGCCAAAGCGGAAAACAACGGCGTAAAAACGAACTGTTTCGTAGAGCCGAGGATATAACCACCAAGCCCGTTCGGTTATACGAGGCGGGAAACGGAACTCAAAACAGCAATGAACCTAAAACAGACACCATGATAAAGAAAGAATTATTACTCGGCGACGAGGCTATCGCATGGGGAGCCCTCAACGCCGGTCTTTCGGGCGTGTACGCTTACCCCGGAACCCCCTCTACGGAGATCACGGAATTTATCCAGATGCACCCCCTAACGCGCGAGCGCGGCATCCACTGCAACTGGTCGGCCAACGAAAAGACCGCACTGGAAGCGGCCCTCGGCATGTCGTTCGTCGGCAAGCGGGCCCTGGTCTGCATGAAGCACGTGGGCATGAACGTCTGCGCCGACGCTTTCGTCAATTCAGCCATGACGGGTGCCAACGGCGGCCTGGTGGTCGTAGCGGCGGACGATCCCTCGATGCACTCCTCGCAGAACGAACAGGACTCCCGCTTCTACGCCAAATTCGCCATGATTCCCTGCTTCGAACCCGCATCGCAACAGGAAGCCTACGAGATGATCGGCGAGGCGTTCGACTTCTCGGAGAAATACCAGATTCCGGTGCTGATGCGCGTGACGACCCGCATGGCCCACTCGCGTGCCGTGGTCGAAATCGGCGAACCCCGCCAGCAAAACACGCTCCACTACCCCGAGCGGCCCCGCCAGTGGATCCTCATGCCGGGCAACTCGCGCGTACGTTACAAAACCCTCATCGAGGAGAACAAACTCTTCGAGCAGGAGGCCGAACATTCGCGCCACAACCGCTACATCGACGGACCGGACAAATCCATGGGCATCATCGCCTGCGGTCTGGCCTACAACTATATTATGGAGAACTTCCCGGAAGGCTGCCCCTTCCCCGTGCTGAAGATCTCGCAATATCCGCTGCCGACGGCACTCGTACAGCGCATGGCTTCGGAGTGCCGTTCGCTGCTGATCGTCGAAGAGGGACAACCTCTGGTGGAGGAGATGATCCGCGGTCTGCTGGGTACTCCGATTCCGGTCAAAGGACGTTTGAGCGGCGAGCTGCCCCGCACGGGCGAACTCACGCCCGACAACGTACGCGGCGCCCTCGTTCTGCCCCGCCGCGAGAGCGAGGCGGCCAGCCAGCTCACCATGCCCCGGCCCCCGGCCCTTTGCCAGGGCTGCGGCCACCGCGACGTATATACGGCACTGAACGACGTGCTGCGCGAGCACTACCCCGACCACAAGGTATTCAGCGACATCGGCTGCTACACGCTGGGATGGCTGGCTCCGTTCCACGCCATCGACACCTGCGTGGACATGGGGGCCTCGATCACCATGGCCAAAGGCGCGGCCGACGCGGGCCAGCACCCTTCGGTGGCCGTGATCGGCGACTCGACCTTCACCCATTCGGGCATGACGGGCCTGCTGGACGCCGTGAACGAGCGCGCGGACATCACGGTCATCATCTCGGACAACCTCACGACGGGCATGACCGGCGGTCAGGATTCGGCCGGCACGGGGCGCCTCGAACAGATATGCGCCGGCATCGGCGTCGATCCCGCACATATCCGCACGGTCGTGCCCCTGCCCAAGAACCGCGAGGAGATGAAGGCCGTGATCCGCGAGGAGATCGCCCACCGGGGCGTCTCGGTGATCATCCCGCGAAGAGAATGTATCCAGACCGCAAAGCGACACAACGCTGCTAAAAAGTAAAGGCTTATGAAACGCGACATCATACTCTCGGGCGTAGGAGGCCAGGGAATCCTCTCGATCGCCGCCGTCATCGGACGGGCCGCCCTTGAAGACGGGCTTCACATCAAGCAGGCCGAGGTCCACGGCATGAGTCAGCGCGGCGGCGACGTGCAGTCGAACCTGCGCATCTCGTCGTCGGCAATCCGTTCGGATCTCATTCCGCGCGGCGCGGCCGATCTCATCGTCTCGATGGAGCCGATGGAGGCGCTGCGCTACCTGCCGTGGCTCGCCGACGACGGATGGGTAATCACCGGCATCACGCCGCTGATCAACATCCCGAACTACCCGGAGGGCGAGGCCCTGCGGCGCGAACTGGAAAAACTCCCGCACGCCGTAGTCCTCGACGCCGACGCCGTCGCCAAAGCCGCCATGGCGCCCCGCTCGGCCAATATGGCGCTGCTGGGAGCCGCCGCGCCGCTGCTCGGAATCGACGCCGCGAAACTGGAGTCCGGCATCCGCGCCATCTTCGCCCGCAAGGGCGGGCAGGTCGTCGAAACGAATCTCGCGGCGTTCCGCGCCGGCTACGAAGCGGCCCAAAAACAGACAAAGCCATGAAAATACCGTTCGACAGGTCCTGTCTGCGCTCCGCGCTGGAGCGGATGGACATAGCCGACATCGCGCAGGCCACGATCCGCCAGTCGGGCGACATCGCCCGCACGATGGAGCGCGACACGGGCGTGGAGTTCCTCCACCTCGAAATGGGCGTGCCGGGGCTGCCGCCCGAACGGGCGGGCGTCGAGGCCGAATGCGCGGCCTTGCAGGCGGGCGTCGCGTCGCAGTATCCCAACATGTTCGGCATTCCGGAACTCAAGACGCAGGCGTCGCGCTTCCTGAAAGCCTTCCTCGACGTGGAGGTGGACCCCCGGGGCTGCATCCCCACCGTCGGGTCGATGCAAGGCAGCTTCACCACA
>OGMB01001052.1_pt1 | contig 12973 bp, 9 predicted proteins | sample 1573001 | NCBI WGS metagenome assembly OGMB01 (sample SAMEA2581921, study PRJEB24529) | metagenome | biome: Human gut stool | place: China | collected 2011
ACCCACCTTCGCGCAAGCCTTTTTTACTATTTCTTTTTCTTGGGCTGAATATTGAGCTTGTATATCACGTGTGCCATGAAGTACGACGGCAGCACGTTTGAATAGCTTTCTATGCGGCCTTGGGCATTGACGGTGCGCGTCACCTTTGACAGGTTATGCAGAATGTCGAAGCCGTCAACGGCAAAGGTGAGATTGCCGTTCAGCACACTGCGCTCCAGACGCATGTTCCACACCACATCGTCGCTATTGAGGCTTGGGTCGTCGTAGCCACGGCGGCTGAATATGGTGAAGTCTGTGCTCAAACCTATACCGCCCGGTATGGGTATGCGAGCTGTAATGCCATAGTTGTAATCCCACGCATTGATGGTGTTGAAGTCGGCACGGTTGCCTGCTAAATGGCTGTAGCTGACACGCGCTTTGGCACCGACATTCCAGCCATTCTTGCTATAATCGAGCGAGAGTTGCTCGTGCAGGTAAAGGTTCTTGAACACACTGAGTGCATTGTCTGTGGCACCATCTACGTTTGCCATGTCTACACTGTGGTTAAAGTTGTAAGAAGTGTTTGTAGAGAATGCCACATTCTTTTTCTTTCCCCATTGGCGAGTTAGCCACAATGAACCATCTGTGCTCCAGTTGCCATTCACATTAACTGGGCGCGCTTTATAGCCACCAGTTTCAGGCATGTATGTACGTTCAGTGGCAATGGCATTGCGCGTACGCTGGTATGAGAACTCTACATTATAGAGTGTTTGATAGTGTTGATAGTCCATACCCATAGACGACAACTTTAATCTGTGCGTAGTGCTTGCATGTAACCCATTATTGCCATACTGCACATAGAGGGGATTAGCATCATTCACCAAGTCGATGTCATACTTCAAACTCGGCAGTTGCCGTGACATATTATAGTCTAAGGACAAAAAATAATACGTTTTATTCTTGCCAGGAATTGACTTTTGGAAAGACGCACTTGGCATAAATAGCGGACGCGTGCGGTTCAGGTCAAAATGCCGTTCACTACGGTTATACAGCAGATGGTCAAGTTCAAAACGCAAGGGCAAAGAGAGCAGAAACCTTGTCATTGGCTTGTTGGGAATCTGGTACCTGATATCGAGTGCAACCTGATGTGTGCGGTGCCACTTTTGTGAATGCTCACTATTCTGTATATCAAGGGCCTGTTCCATTTCGGTGTTTGACGAGGGCAATGCCCCAAGCTCGTGCGCGGTACCCTCTGCCCAATCTGGCAAGCGATCAAGGCGGAACAAATCGTAGCGGCCGCTACGGTAATCCTGTGCATACTGATATGAAATGCCTGGCTCAAACTCCTTGATGTGGAATGTGTAGCCTAACTTGGCGTTATAGTTGTAGTGCCTTGACGGATAATTGGTGTAGCGGTTGCGGTAATCAGTTTCACCCGTTTTGAAATAGCGCAAGTCATAGTTGTCGAAACGGTTAAAACTGTGCTTATCGTACTGTGCAAATATGCTGAAGTCAAAAGAGTCGTTTATGCCCTTGCTACGGAAAGGCACCCACATCAAGCTATATGGCGCGCTTATGCTCCAGTTTTCGCCATAACTACGCGCCATTTGGCTGCGACGATAACGTGCTATCTGCTGCAAGGCATTCGTGCCAGGGGTAAACAACGAATCGAGCGCACCCGCACTGACTAAGTTGAAAGGGTCCTGCTCAAATTCTCCCGCCATGCTGGAAGTCTGGTATTTGTTCTTGTCGTAATCAAAGCTTACTTTACCATTATGGAAAGCAGATCCCTTAAACAAAGAGAAGGTATGTACCGTTTTGAAATCAATGGAATGGCTGCGTGAGTCGTCATTGCTCTGTGAGAAAGCACTTCCTGAGGACAAAAAACTTTCGCTGTTTGTACTTGTGACTGTATGGTTGTCGGTGTGCGACACATTAAAATTGCTATTCCATTTGAAATTGCCCTGGCGGTCTTCATAATTATATTCACCGCCAGCAGTACGACTTGTCTGCAAGCCATTCGGCAGGTACGAGGGCGTCCAATCACCCTTTGAGCCTGCACGCCGCGTGTCATTCGTGTTATTGATATTGCCAAAGAAGGCCAAGCGCGAGCAATCAGTAAAGCGCAGGGCAAACACGCGCCCCAAATACTTATTTTCAGTACCATAAGCAGCCTCAGCATTGGCAATCCAACCTACTGAATACTCTTTTTTCAAGTTCACGTCCATCACCAAAGGGCGCTCCCATTCTTTCCGCCCTGTCAACTTTTCGTAATCTGTCTGTTGTTCATACACCTTGACCTTATTCACCATATAAGCAGGCAAGTTTTCGAGGGCTATTTTAGGGTCACCCCTAAAAAAGTCCTTGCCATTAACTAACAGACTACTGATACGCTTGCCATTGACCGTTATTACACCGTCCTCATTAAGCTGCGCTCCAGGCAGTTGCTCAATGAGTGCATCGAGCATCGAGCCTTGTGAGAGTTGAAAAGCATCTGCATTGTACACGATGGTATCCCCCTTCATCACCATCTTGATTTTGGTAGCTGTCACCACAGCCTCGCCAAGCGTCTTTTCTTTTTGACGCATGGGAAGCTTGCGCATCAATATTTTCTCTGTTGGCCAATAAAAATCGCCACTTCGTTTGCGCAGATGCAAACTTAAAGCATAATATGTAGTAACATAATCTTTATGCGTTAGTCTGAGGATATATTTATTGTTATTCGGCAATTTGCCTGCCACTAACGAGGCTTCTATTTTGCCATTAGAATCGCTATAAGTCCATTGCCCCTTGCATAGAAATGTAGAGTCTGTTGACAATATATCGACCTCGCCATCTTTTATATAATCACCAGTAAACGCGTCTGCCACCTTACACAGGAAATTTATTGAGTCTGTTTTTTCAGCATTTGCTGTCGCGCAACATATCAAGAAGCATAATAAGAGTAAATGTCTTTGCATACTTTAATTACGATTTTACATGGGTGCAGTACTATGCAAACAGCACTGCGACCATGGGCTTAATGATTTTAGAATGGTTCTAAAAATTCTGTTCTTAGAGTTCTACTTTCTGAAATAGGGATTATTAGAACCACCCTTAATTGTAAATAATTGTGTGACTTGCACAAAAGTAAGCAGAACATTCGTTCCACCCACCTTCGCGCAAACTTTTTTTACTATTTCTTTTTCTTGGGCTGAATATTGAGCTTGTATATCACGTGCGCCATGAAGTACGACGGCAGCACATTTGAGTAGCTTTCTATGCGGCCTTGGGCATTGACGGTGCGCGTCACCTTTGACAGGTTATGCAGAATGTCGAAGCCGTCAACGGCAAAGGTGAGATTGCCGTTCAGCACACTGCGCTCCAGACGCATGTTCCACACCACATCGTCGCTATTGAGGCTTGGGTCGTCGTAGCCACGGCGGCTGAATATGGTGAAGTCTGTGCTCAAACCTATACCGCCCGGTATGGGTATGCGAGCTGTAATGCCATAGTTGTAATCCCACGCATTGATGGTGTTGAAGTCGGCACGGTTGCCTGCTAAATGGCTGTAACTGGCACGCGCCTTGGCACCGATATTCCAGCCATTCTTGCTATAATCGAGCGACAGTTGCTCGTGCAGATAGAGGTTCTTAATAGTGCTGAGGGCGTTATTTACAGAACCTGCAATGTTTGCCATATCCACACTGTGGCTAAATGTGTAAGAGGTGCTGTTGCTCAGCGTAAAGAGTTTCTTTTTACCAAGATTATGCGTGATATTGAACTTGCCATCGGTAGTCCAATTTCCGTTAACGTTTACAGGGCGCACGATATAGCCGCCAGTTGTAGGCACAAAGGTGCGTTCTGTAGCCAACGCGTTGTGCGTGCGGTTATATGAGAAGTTGAACCTGTAAGTCCGCTTTTGCCGCACATATATCTCGAACATTACATTGTGCATGGCTGTAGTCTTCAGGCCCGAATTACCATTCTGTATATAGAGTGGGTTGCTATCGTCTACCACATCGAGGGTTTTAACAAGATCAGGCTGGCAACGTGTGAAGTTGTAGTTCAGTCTCAAACTGACACATTCCCACGCACCTTCTTTACGAAATACTTGTTGCATTACACCATTGGCCATGAAGAGAGGCTTGGTGCGATGCAAATCAAAATGTCGCCCACTGCGATTGTATAGCAAGTGGTCCAGTTCAATATTGACAGGGAACGTAACAGTCACCTCGGTATTATTAGCGGCCTTATTACGATAACGTACTTCAAAATTCAGTTGGTGCAAACGTTTCCACAATGATGAATATACACTATTCTGCAAGTCAAGTACGTCCTGTAACTCCGAAGAGGCAGAAGGCAGGGTGCCAAGCGTAGCGTTGCTGTTCTGGCTCCAGTTGTCCAACTTGTCAAGGCGATACAACTCATCACGTCCACTGCGATAATCTTGCGAATACCCGTACATTATGCTGGGCTGAAAATCGCCAAACACTGTGAGGTAGGTCAAATCTGCGCTGTAGTTATAGTGTCTCTCTGTTTTAGGCTGATAGCGGTTTCTGTACTCATCATTTGATGTACCATTGAGGTACTGCAAATTATACGTATTAAAAGCATCATGTGTGTATTTGTCATAACTACCTACAACGTTTAACGAGAAGAAATCGGATATGCCTTTTTCTTTGAAAGGGAATAGCCACAAATTGTAAGGTGCTGTTACACTCCAATATTTCCCCTTTAGCATACTTTGTTCACGGCGGCGATATTGTGCTATTTCTTTGATTTTATTGTTACCTGGCATAAACAATGAATCGAGCGCACCGGCTTGTATTAATGCATAAGGGTCGCTATTGAACCCACCATATAGATTCAAGGAGTTGGCACTATTTTTATAGCCATAAAAGTTTACGCCACCTTTATGACGCCCAGCTTTGTTTACCACAAATTCATGGTTTGTCGATATCGTAGTAAAGTCATGGTCACCATTTTGCTTGCTCTGAGAGTAGAAGTTATTTGACGGCAAAAAGCTCTCGCTGTTCGTAAAAGTCGATGTATTGTTATCTACATCACTCACTGTGAGGTTACTGGTCCATTGTAAAGTCTTTTGACGGTTTTCGTAATAGTACTCTGCTCCACCGGTACGGCTCGTTTGCACCCCCTCAGGCAAGCTGCTTGGTGTCCAATCACCCTTTGAACCTGCACGACGTGTGTCGTTGGTATTGTTGATGTTGCCATACATGGCAATACGCGAACAGTCGGTAAAACGCAAAGCAAACAGACGGCCTAAATATTTTTCTTTTGTGCCATAGGCTGCCTCGGCATTAGCTATCCAACCAATGCTATATTGCTTTTTAAGATTTACGTCCATCACCAAGGGGCGTTCCCGCTCTTTTATGCCTGAGAATTTCTCAAAATCGGTTTCCTTCTCATACACTTTTACCTTGTTCACCATATAGGCTGGCAAGTTTTCAAGTGCCACTTTAGGGTCACCGCGGAAAAAGTCTTTACCATTAACAAGCAAACTGCTGACCTGTTTTCCATTAACCGTAATTACGCCATTATCTTTTAATTCTGCACCTGGCAACTGCTCTATGAGTGCATCGAGCATTGAGCCTTTTGACAGTTGGAAAGCATCTGCATTGTATACAATGGTGTCTCCCTTCATCACCATCTTGATTTTTGTGGCTGTTACCACTGCCTCGCCCAGTTGCTTATCTTTCATTGCATCTGGACGCTTGCGCATCTTGATTTTATCTTTCAATGTAACGTAACCATCAGCGGCACGTTTCGACCTTTGTATAACTATCTGCTGATATGTTGTAAAATAATCATTCTGTGTTAAACGTAGCAGATAACGTCCATTACCCGGAACCCGTAAATTCAGCCAAGTTTCAGTACGTGCGCCGCTATTATCTTCAGAATAACGCCATTGTCCCTCTGCTATAAATGTTGAATCTAAAGCCAGTACCTCAACCTTGCCATTTTCTATCACATTACCAGTAAAGGCGTCTGCCACCGGTACTAACACGTTAATAGAATCATTCTTTTGTGCGTATAGATTCATACACAACACACTCACTACACCTATAAATATCTTACGCATTATATCATCAAGTAAATTAAAAGATAATGATTAGTACCCCTAAAGGTAAAGGGGTACTAATCGAAAAATTAGAGCAACCCGCAGAGAATTATACCACTATTGGCTAACTTTGTAGGAGCCTTAGTTGTTGATTCTTCTGTAGGATTGGGTTTTTGACCAGGTTTTGTAAGGTTGAAGCAGTCGGTATTACTGCAACCCCCGTTTGAACATTCACCATTTCCACAGGGATCGTTCGTACAGTTCAAATTAGTACAAGGATCATTCGTACAAAATCCATTTAATGCACAGGTTGCAATACCACCGAAGTCGCCAAAGCCACCTCGCAAGTTTCCCTCTTGATCTGTTGTCAAAGGGGTGAGCAAATGCTCACAGTCGGACAATAGTCCTTTTTTCTGTAATTTCATTGTTATAATTGATTATTTGTTAAACATGTGCCTTATGGCACTTCTTATTATTGATTACTTGATTTCTGTCGTTTGCACGAAGTCAGCAGATAAAGCGCGCGACCCTCCATTATTTTTTTTATCTTATCGTCATCATAACCCTTGGGACATGAGGATATGCCGTCGGGGGCTTCTAACTTCATTTGCGAGCAGCCGCCATGACAGATCGGATATATACGACATTGCAGGCAGGTGTCGCTGCCATGACGTATGGACATACGCTTGCGCAAGCGTTCGTTCCACCGCAATGTGCCGTCTGCTGCGAGTGTACCCTCCTTGCTCTTGGGGCAAAATCGCGTGCGGTGCATTTGAATAAATCGCCATTATAGTTGACTACCGCAGTGTTTACACCATCAGCATAGCAATAGGGCACGATGTAGCTCTTGGCATTATTTACAAACAAACCAGCCTGTTCAAACGCCCGCTCAATATGTTCCACTTGCTGCTCTACTTGACTGGCATCGCCTTCATTATCCTGCCACACACGCTGGAAAGTGAAATTAACGAGATGCTTTTGCTCTTGCGGCAAATGCGAAAAGTCTTTCACAACATCAATGAACGACGGAATAGACTTGGCTGTATAGTTGAAACGCACACCAACAGAGAAACCGCGTGAGAGGGTCTGATGTATGTGTTCGACAATACGTGCATAAGTAGGTTCACCACCTTTGGTTTTACGAACACTGTCATGCACCTGTTTGCCACCGTCAAGGGTTATTTGGAAAGAAACGTCAAGCCCCTCAAGATGTTTCAGCACATTGTCTGTCAGCAAATAGGCATTGGTGGTAAAGTGTATACTCAATTTTGCATCGAATGCCTTGCACTGCATTTTGGCATGGTTAATGATATCAACTACCACCTTGTCAAAATAAAGTAACGGCTCACCGCCGAAAAACGAGAGGTTTAGTTTCTTCAACTTGTTGTCTGCAAGCAACTTGTCTATCAGCAATAACACAGACTGCTTTACATCTGCACTCATTGCTGGCATGTTCTTGTGTGACTCATAGCAATACCAACAAGACATGTTACAGGCCAAGGTGGGGTTGATGGTTATGGTATACTCTCCGCTGCTACGCTCATATTCCTCACGCTTACGTATATACGCTTCTGTTTCATCGGCATCATCGCACACAAATATACCTTTTTGCAGCAAATGGTCATACAGTTCAGCATGCTGCGCTTTGATTTTCTCTGGCGCAGCCTTACTCTCATTGAATATATTTGCCAGTTGCGGAGTAAGTGCCACAAGCTGATCGGTAGCGGCATTGTATATTACCATGCCCGTGTTGTCTTGCAATATGCAATTGTATTTGCTTTGTTTCATATAGAGTTGAGGGTTAATACTCAAGTTTCGAGTTTAACAAGGGCGGGCTGAAAGCCCAATGGAGCACATAGCCCAGGGCAAGCAAAGCGACACCCTGGGGTTCCCGCATAGTAGAGTCTCCGCGCCCTGTAAGGGCAGAAGCCTTAACCCTTTATGTTGCTATTCTTGCTTGATAGCTGATTTAGCGGTCTTAAAGTGGAACAACGTATGTATATTTTTCAATACCTGCACCATGTCTTAAAGCTTTTGCCCTTACAGGGCGCGACTGCTCCAACACGCGATACCCAGGGTGCCGCTTCGCTTGCCCTGGGCTATGTGTTCCATTGGGCTTTCAGCCCGCCCTTACTAAATCCGAAACTTGAGTTAATCGATTGTTATATAGATGTAAAAGGCTGTAAGTTGCTGACAGGTTTTTGAGCCTGCAATATCTTTAACAGATGGCACAAATAGCCCAATGCACCATCGAAATTGTCTGACCACTCAGCTTTATCCTCGGGCAGGAATGTGGGAAAATCCATCACATCAACCAAACGCGGTGGCAGAATCTGCCAGTCTGCCTGCTCACTTGACAAGATAAGTTCTGCATGAGTCAAAGTGCGCAGGTCCGTGGCAAATTTTAACGCACGCCGTGCCGAGGCCATGGCGCTTTGTATATAAGCCTTGTCAAATGGCACCTCAGCGTGACTAATTTTGGCCAAATGCAAACGTTGCGCCACATAGCAATACACACCGCCTAAGCCCGTCTTGAAAGTATAGTCGGTAACGCGCTCAAGGTTAAGTTCCATCACCTTGCTGTCTATTATGGAAAATTCCTTTTCAAAGTTGCCCTCTATGTAGTCGTTGCGCAAAAGGTACGCGAGCCCCCACCCTATGCCACAAATACCATGGGCAAACGAAACAGGGTATTCACGCCACATTTTCAGCGTTGAGGTGATACGTTCAAGCAATTCTGCCCCCAAGTCCGAAAGGGAATCATCGGCCGCATAAGCGTCATATTCGCACAGGGCTATTAAATACCCCATACAGCCATTCCATAAATTGACGTTATCAAGGCATTCAGCTTTGTCCTTTACATACTCCAGTAAAAGCGGCAAACGTTTCAACTCATGCTCTGCCATTGTCAACTTGTCGTATGAGGCCGCATTGTTCACAACGAGCACGCGTTCAAATTTATGGTGAAAGGTGTCTGCATAATAATGCTTTAACTGTTCAAGTTCGGGCTTGTTCATACTGAGCCAGAACTTTATTTGCTCATAAATGCCCTTATTATGCCTATATCCTACAGCATCAGCCCTGCAACGTAACGAGGTTGGGAATAAGGTGTGCGAAATAACAAAATGATTATAGAATGCTGGAGCGGATATGATACGATAAGGTGCTGCCTTACGATATATATGACCAAACACCACATCGGGCAGCAGCACACAGCCATCACCATGCAACCATGCCTTGATGCTTATATACGCCTCCTCGCTGCCATAGTGCATTAAGCCCTCAAGTCCGCGTATTTCGCTCCAGAACCGTTTACTCGCTGCATACCCGGCTCCTAACACACTGGCTATCATGTTTTGCGGCAAACGCCCGTGCTGGCGGTAGTCAAGCCACGTAATACCTGGTATAAAATCGGTTTGGTCAAAAAGCAAATAAGCACCATCGGTAAGTGCTACATTCTTGTCGTAAACCACATTCTTTTTGTCCTTTCCCAAAGCCTGTGTTTGGCAACACAACAAACGATTGTCATTCTGTTTGAGTTCGTCTATTATCATGTTGTGCCAATTCTTGGTATAGGCTCGCATGTGGGCATCAAGCAGCAAGAAATAAGGTGTCCGCGCCAGGCGTGCGCCTTTATGTTTTGACGCAGCTGCCCCAATGCGGCAAGCGTTTCGCACATAAGTTACACCAAATGGGGCAAGGTCCGACGCATAATCATATCCATCGTCCGAACAATCGTTTATTACAATAATGTCCACATCACGACTTGCTGTGTTTCTCACGCTTCGTACAGTCTGGCGCACTTCCTCACCTTCGTTCAAGAAAGGAATGACAACGGTCAACAAGTTGCTTGATTGCGGTATGTCAACATTTTCGTCCGACACTTCACGCACATGGTTGAGCAACCACCGGGCTGCATCACGCTTTATTTCTTCGGTCAAGGCTTGCTGCCTTGCCGTGTGTTTATTAGATACCTGATTGTCTGATATGCGGTATTTTACAAGCGGCTCTTCTATATTTCGCAAATTCACTCCACATTTCAACATCTGCACCCACAAGTGGTAATCCTCAGCATATTTGTAATGCTCATCATATCTCAAACCATGCTCACGCAACACCGAGGCACGCATCATTACCGTAGGGTGAGCCATGCAGCAGGCATTCACCATGTCGTACATCGCCACATTGCTAATAGGCTGCACACGCCCCTCAGCCTTGCCAAAACGAAGCAAACCACCACCAAGCACACCCACCTCTGGGTGTTTTTCCATATACCCATATTGCACTTCGAGTCGGTATGGCATCATCACATCGTCAGCGTCCATGCGTGCAATATATTTGCCCTTTGCCTCTGCCAGCAACAAATTAAGCGATGCAATATAGTTATGTTCATTCTTTATCAAGCGCACACGCGGGTCGTTGCATGCCTCAACTATGGCCACACTCTCATCAGTTGAACCATCGTCCATTATCAACAGTTCAAAATCACCAAATGTTTGCGAGAGTATGCTGTCAAGACACTCTTGCAAATGTAATGCCGCATTGTACATGGGCATGCAAACGGATACGGAGGGTAAATGGTTTATATTCATGGCATAATAAGACAAGGTTACGAACAGGCAGGAACGCCATAGGTAGGCATGCAAAAGCCTACATCAACTCATTCCGAACGCCAACTTAGAGAAAAAACTTTGACTATTCTATTTGACTATTCTATCGGATTTCGCCGATGTAATCACCCTCAGTAGTTGATACGATAATAGTGTATTCCTCTCCTTCTGAGAAATCTGTTGCAAGTGTAATCTTTTGTCCGCTTAACGCGAAATGCGTTTCTTTACAGACTACTGAAGAATCACCATCACTCACAAGCACATTAAGTATGCCTTGATAGTTTGCTGCATCAATGGTCATTCTGCCATCTGTGCAAATTGCGACAATACTTAAATCCTTTGATCGACTGCTACCTATCTTATTTCGTCTTTTGAAATTAATGACTTCGTAGTTTTGTACTGTTGCTGCTTTAACTTGCGAAGGTGCAGGCAACCAAATGCAACACACCAGCAGCAACACTTTAATAATACCACATCGTTTAAGTTTCATACTATGTTGTTTTAAGATTTAATGTTGCAAAATTACGCAGTTTAGTGCTGTATAACAAAAAAAGCAGGTATACTTCACGGGTACACCTATTTTTAACAAACTCATTGATTATCAATATATTTATATCTTTAGCAAGGTATACCGATGGTATACATTTGCACTACAACGACATCACGTACTCACGAACTGACATTTTGGAATCCGTTATATTCAATTTTGCTTTATACTTGAGCAGACGTTGCTTAACAGAACCTTCGTTGATGCAATATATTTGGGCAAGCGTCTTTGTAGAGAACCCGATACGCACAAGCATCAGGAAACGCAAGTCGTTAATTCCTAAATCGGCATGCTGACGTCGGATTTTTGACACAAAGCCATCATCTGCGTTTTCGAGATAATTGCTTATAGCCTCCCAGCCATTTTCATCTACCTCAATATGTGCACCTAACCCGTTGGCACTCTGCGTTATCATCGTTACAACGTCTATATTATTGGTAATATACTTTTTCAACAGGTCTATCCTCTCACGTTGTTGCTGCATCTCTACCTTATGGAGCATGGCTCCTTTCTCTGCTAATTGTTGCTGCAAAGCCAATTCTTTGTTCTTATTGTCGAGTTCAATGGCCTGCATTTTCTTCATGTGTGCACGCTTATACCGCCACATACATACCAACAACACAATAATCACCGCCAAGACAACAATAGACGCCACATATATTAGCATTCGTTTGTCGGCATCACGCTTTTCAGATGATTTCTGCATCAGCTCTGAATAATACTTATTTCTTTCATCTAATGAATTGCGAAACAGCACCTCTAATGTGTTTGTGGCCGAATCTGTATAGGCTAATATGGCCTGCTCATCATGCTTGCGGACTGCTGCAACCTGGCAAATGGAATATGCCTTGTAAGCATCTGCCAGATCTTTACCCTGCATCACAGGGCGTAATAATTGCACACACTTTTCGTATTCGCCCGACAAGCTATAACTCTCGGCAAGTACTATACGGTCTCGAACTTCCCGTCTCAACTGCCACAACTTTTCTGCCCATTTTACGGCCTCCTTGCCATTTTCGCTCCAGGTCTCGATAAGGGCCATCAACATGTAGCCGTCTGCCAATATCGTAGTGTCACCATACGCCTCAGCTAATTTTAGCGACTCGTTCATCTCTGCCCTTGCCTTGTCGTAATGACTCGTCTGTGCATAGTACAACACTCGAGAATTGGCAAAGGCCAATTTGTTGTAGACTATGGCATGAGAATAGGTATTGTAAATGGCAATGCTCTTGTTGAGATAAGCCAACGAGCGTTTTGGATGGGTGTAACGCTCTGACTCAGAAAGCACACGCAAAGCGTTGCACCAATAATTGGTATCACGCAAAGCGATAGAAGCCTTTATCGACTTTTTCAAACAATAAATGGCTTTGGCGTCGCTGTCGCTTCTGTGGAAGTAGTTTCCCATATAATACATACAGCGACCATACAGGCTGTCGTTGGGCAATTTGCTATAATAGTTATATGCAATGCGCAACAGGCTGTCATCGTCCACTTCAATGCTCTTTTTGCCCAAAGCCATTGTATAGGCTAAAGCATATAATGGTTGCTCGGCATCTGACACCTTTTGCTGTCTGACACTGTCAAGTATATTCAATGCACGGTATGGAAAACTGTCGGCCAAACTCATGGATTGCTTGATAGCTGCCACATGGCTGCGCCGACACGAAGCCAACACGAGCAATAAGGCAAATAATAACACTATTCTATTTATATATGCCATTGATAAGTAGGTGTTCAAAATTATTTTATACAATCAGTAGGTGTCATTTTCACATT
>OGMB01001053.1_pt1 | contig 12972 bp, 12 predicted proteins | sample 1573001 | NCBI WGS metagenome assembly OGMB01 (sample SAMEA2581921, study PRJEB24529) | metagenome | biome: Human gut stool | place: China | collected 2011
TAAGAGTTAACTGCGGTGATATTTTCCTTGAAAAGCTTAAAGGTGTTGTTGACCCTGAACAGAAGAGAAAGATTATCGGTACAGAATTTTTCAATGTTTTCTGGAATGAAATCAGAAAGCAGGATGAACTCGGTTACTTTGCACAGGGAACTATTTATCCTGACTGTATTGAATCAGGTAAGGGTGATGCCGATGTAATTAAAACTCATCATAACAGAGTTAACACTCCGGATGATGTTGAATTCCTCGGTATTATTGAGCCGCTTGCGGATTTATTTAAAGATGAAGTTCGTAAAGTCGGTGAAAAATTAGGTATTCCTAAAGAACTTGTTTGGCGCCAGCCGTTCCCGGGTCCGGGCCTTGGCGTTAGGATTATAGGTGAAATTACGGCAGATAAAATCAAGGTGCTCCAAGATGCCGATTGGGTACTTCGTGATGAAATGGCAAAGAACGGTTATGAAAAAAATCTTGCACAGTTTTTCTGCGTGCTTCCTTGCGTGAAAACGGTCGGCGTAATGGGCGATCACAGAACTTATGATCACCTTGTTGCTATAAGAGCAGTAACTACCGATGATTTTATGACAGCTGATTGGGCAAAAATCCCATATGATATTCTTGCCAAAGTTTCAAATCGTATCACAAACGAAGTTGATCATGTAAACCGGGTGGTTTATGATATTACATCCAAACCACCCGGAACAGTTGAGTGGGAGTAGTTTCCCTTGGTTTAGATGTGCCGAAAAACCCAGTATTTATGCGCCTTTCGGGACTTGGTACTTTTCGGGCAACCGCTTTTTGCAACACTTATTTTCAAAAACGTGTTTTCGGGCAGATGAAATAGTCCCCCTTGGCTTGCAACTAAACCTAAAAATCGCATAATTTTTAAGGCTTTTGCCCTGTTTTGGGCAGAAGCCTTTTTTATGAGACTATTTTGATTACCGGTAGGCACGGTTTATAGGTTTTAGGGGTGGTGTTCTCTTTGCATTTATCATAATTCTCGCTTTGTGTCCTTTACATTTGTGGAGGCCCGTGCTATATTCTCATTGAAAGGGGTGACAGCTATGGATCAAGAAAAAATCGGTAGCTTCCTTGCAGAAAACCGCAAGGTGAAAGGCTTTACACAAATTGAATTTGCGGAGAAATTAGGCGTTTCAAACAAATCGGTATCTCGGTGGGAAACCGGAAAAAATATGCCGGATGTGTCTCTGTTTTTGCCTATATGCGATGCGTTGGATATTTCTGTTAACGAGTTCCTTATCGGCGAACGCATCACAACGCAAGAAAACAAAAGAGCTGATGAAATTCTTGTTGAAACAATAAAAGCCTCCAACAAAAAGCTCAAATCCGCACAAATAGTGATTTATATATTGGCTGTTTTGGTCAACGCATTATTTATGATTGGTGTGCCTCTGACCGCAACACCCTCTGACGCAATGGCGGTGCCACTTGCCGCACTTTTAGGCGGTGCAGTTTCTGCCCTGTTGTTGTCCTGCCTCAACATCAAGCCTATATGGTTGTTTATATTCATTCCGATTTCGGTAATTGAATTATTGGTAGGAAGTATAATCTATTGCGGTGAGTTGTATGACTACGGCTTACCCTATGCAACAATATTGGCTTTTGTTCAGCTTACATTATTTCTGTTGGCGATGGGTATTCAAAAAATTATAAGAAAACTTATAAAAACCAAACGCAAAAATAAATCTTCATAGCATTAGCAAAAAGAGCTATCAGACATTATGAACAAGTCCGATAGCTCTTATTATATTTAATATATAATTAAATTAGAAATCGCCAATTGAAAAAATAATCTTTCTAACTTTAAATTGCTATTTCAATAATAAATTCCAACTAAAAAACTCATTAAGTAACAAATAATATTTATATCAAATTTATCTAAAACATTTATATAAAACTTAATAATCAATTATTTGTTTGTTTTTTTGGAAGTGTTACAAGCATTACTGTTCCATTTTTGTCGCTCTTTTCAGCTTTTACCGTACCGTTGTGCAAAAGTACAATTTCCCATACAAGTGATAGTCCAAGACCTACACCGCCGTATGCTCTGCTACGAGATTTATCAACACGGAAAAATGGTTGAAAGATACTTTCTCTGTACTGTTCGGGTATACCATAACCGTTATCTTTAACTCGTATATAAAGCTGATTATTCTTTTCGTCAACAGTTATAATTACAGAAGCGTTTTCTCTGTTGTAGCGTATTGCGTTTTCAGTTAAATTAAATAATAAACGATAAATTAAGGTGTCACTGCCTATCATTATACCATTGCCGTTGTATTCAAGGCGAATATTCTTTTTTTCTGCAAGGGGAGCAAGGTCGGTAAATATTTCTTCAATCATAGGGGCAATTTCTATTGTATCTTTGCACTCAACTGTACGAAGCTCACTCATTTCAAGCAGAGTTTTTGTCATTTGTGACATTCTTTCGTTTTGCTCTTGTAGCAGTGCAAGAAATTCTGCTGTATCGTTGCTCATATTTGGGTGCTCAACAGAAAAAAGTTCAATTTGTGCTTGAGTTAAGGCAAGTGGTGTTCTTAACTCGTGCGCTGCATTTCCTGTGAATTGCCGTTGAGCAGTAAAACCGTTGTCGAGTCGGTCAAGCATATTGTTAAATGATTGACAAAACTGTTTAAATTCAGGCAAAACATCATCGCTTATTTTCATATCTGCCAAATTGTTGGGCTGTATATTCTCTACTTGAGAGGCAAAACTTTTTAGCGACTTTAAAGCACGACCACTGACAAAATATGCAAGTATACCACCAAGTATGCTTACTGCAATTGTTATGTACCAATTAGTAGTATTGAATGAAGCTTGTGCACCACTGATAATAATGGTAAGCTCACGGTCGAGATTTTTATTTTCCGGATTAAATGAACTCGGTTTTCCTTTATCAATTTCACTATATGCTGATATTCCGTTGCCTATTGAATCCATATATCGTTTGCCCGAACAACCGATTAAACAATTCATTAGCACACAAGTTATGCAAATTAAAACTGTGGTCATTAAGGTTATTCGCCATTGTAAAGAAAGTTTTTTCATTTTTTCTCCTCCATTACATAACCCTCGCCTATACGGTTGTGAATAGGGTCATAGCCTAATGCATTACGAAGCTTTTTTCTTAATGATGAAATGTGCACTCTTATTGAGTTGCTGAAATTGTCAACACTGCTGTCCCATACGTGTTCAATCAACTCCTCTTGACTTACAGGTCTGCCTTGATTTAACATTAGATATTCAAGTATTCCTGTTTCCTTGCGAGTTAAAGATAATTCTTCATCATTTACATCTGCTTTGCGTGTTTTTGTGTTAAATGAAAGATTTGAACATTTTAAAACAATGTCGTTTTGAGTGAACTTTCTAAGGGTAAGGTTTCGTATTCTTGCCGAAAGCTCATCTAAGTGAAATGGTTTTGTTAAATAATCATTTGCACCTTCATCTAATCCTAAAACCTTGTCTGCAACCTCACAACGGGCCGATAAAATTAAAACCTTTGTGTCAATGTCTGTTTGCCTCAGAGTTTTCAATACTGTCATTCCGTCAACATTAGGTAGGTTTAAATCGAGCACAACAAGGTCGAAACTTTCAACACTAAGCATATCTAATGCCTTTTGACCGTCATAGCAATAATCAACACTGTAAGCAAGACGCTTAAGACTTCTTACGATTGTGTCACAAAGAGCAACCTCGTCTTCAACAACTAAAATATGCATAAATATCTCCTATCACTTTGTATTATTGGTAAAATATTTTTATTATAGATTATAACACAAAAAAATAAAATCTTTGTTAAATTTTTTCTTAACAAGGATTTTATATCGTTCGTGATATAATAAGGCGAAAAATGAAGGGAGTGGTTAAATTGTTCAAAGTAAAAAAAGCAATATCTCAAATCGGTTTCCTTGTTGCCGGAGTGGTTATGCTGTGCTATGGAGCAATGCGTGGTGAGGCAGACACTGTGCTTAGCAAAGCAATAAGAATATGCTTGGAGTGTATTGGAATTGGATAAAAGAAAAAAGAATGTTTCAAAGCTTGTAAGCCGTTTTCGTACTTGTATTCAGGCAGGTGCAACGCTTTTGACAAATATTCATTTACCTAATTTTTTTAAGGGCGGAATATATCAGGGCAATGGCAAGGCTGTGTGCGTACCGGGACTAAATTGCTACTCTTGTCCTGCTGCGTCAGGTGCGTGTCCAATCGGCTCGTTTCAGGCTGTTGTAGGCTCATCAAAATTTAAGTTTTCCTATTATGTAACAGGATTTTTAATTTTGCTTGGCGTGTTGCTTGGTCGATTTATTTGTGGCTTTTTGTGTCCGTTTGGTTGGCTTCAAGATTTGCTCAATAAAATACCGTGTAAAAAGCTTTCAACAAAAAAACTAAAGCCTTTAACATATTTAAAATATATCATCTTGCTGTTGACGGTTGTATTGCTACCTGTACTTGTGGTTAATGATGTTGGAATGGGCGACCCGTTCTTTTGTAAATATATATGCCCACAGGGTGTGCTTGAGGGTGCAATTCCATTGTCTGCTATTGATGAGGGTATACGCTCGGCTTTAGGAAATAAATTTATTCAAAAGCTTATTATTTTGATTATTGTAGTTGTACTGAGTGTGGTTTTCTATCGTCCGTTTTGCAAGTGGATTTGTCCACTTGGTGCTTTTTATGCATTGATGAACAAGGTGTCGTTGCTTGGAATAAAGGTTGATGAGCATAAATGCGTGTCTTGTGGCAAATGTGCAAGAGCGTGTAAAATGGATGTTGATGTAATAAAAACACCAAACAGCACTGAGTGTATTCGTTGTGGTAAGTGTATAACTGCTTGTCCTACTGATGCACTAAGCTTTCACTACGGATTTGGTATGCCTGAAAAAAATCTTTGCAACACTGTAAAAGAAAATAATAAAACAGATATTAAAATAAATAACAAAAAAGATATAACAACGGAGGAATAATTATGAAAAAATCAAAAATATTAACTATACTTATGGTTTTAGCGCTTATGTTTAGCCTTGTTGCTTGTTCAACAGCTAAAAATAACGACAAATCTCAGTCAAATAATACTGCTGATATTTCAAATTTAATGGAAAGTGAACCAAGCGATTTAGATGACGCAACTGCACTTTATAAAAAGCTTATGCAAAAAGAAAATGATATTTTTACAAGTAATTCACAGCTTTGGGAAAAAGTGTTTATGTCAGCAAATAAGGACACTCCTATGATTGAAGACGGAACAAATTATGGTGACTTTTTGCTCAATACTATTGAAAACGGCAAAGATAAATTTACTGCAGATGAGTTGAAAATTCTTAAAGACGGCGCAAATCAAATTAAAGAAATTGAGGGTAAACTCACAATTTTAGAACAAAAATATCCGGGCTGTGGCAGTAAGCCGAGCGAGGGTGAAAGTGTTGACGCTGAAAGTGCAGGTATGGTAAGTGAAAATAGCGAACTTACTAAGTTTCCAAGCTTTAAGGGTAAGGACCTTGACGGAAATGATGTTAACAGTGATGACATCTTCTCATCTAACAATGTAACTGTTATCAATTTTTGGTTTACTACTTGTAATCCTTGTGTAGGTGAACTTGGCGATTTGGAAAAGCTTAATAAAGAACTTGCAGAAAAAGGCGGTACCGTTATAGGTATTAACTCATTTACTCTTGACGGTGACAAGACTGCTATATCTGAGGCTAAGGATGTTTTGACTAAAAAAGGTATTACCTACAAAAATGTTTGGTTTGATTCAAAGAGTGAGGCCGGTAAATTTGCTTCAGGTCTTTATTCATATCCGACAACATATGTAGTTGATAAAAACGGAAATATTGTAGGTCAACCAATTGTTGGTGCAATAACTTCATCATCACAAGCAAAGCAACTTAATAAACTTATTGATGAAGCAATTGAAAACAGTAAAAAATAAAGATTTTAAATATCTAGGTTCGGGGTTGCAGACATATTTTTGGACTGTTTAAACAGCTAATCCAAGACTATGTCTGTACTCTACCGGGCTCATATATCCCAGAAATTGTTTAATGCGTTTGTCAACTTGCGTTGAGGAATCGTTTATATCAATGGCGGAACAAGAGTATCAATTTGATAAGACAGATTGAAGAAAATGTGTCTTATGAAGTGCCGGTGTCAGAATAACCATAAAGTCGATTTAAGAGTATATTTGCTTTTAATCGGCTTTTTATTTGATTTGGATATTAAAATTAATGAGTTTGACATTGTTCGCGGTAAAGAGTATAATCAATCATTATGAAACAGTTTTAAGGAGAAACAGAATGTATATATCAGTTTCTGATGCTGCAAAAAAGTTTGGAGTGTCAAAAAGAAGAGTTCAAACTTTATGTGAGCAAGGTCGAATTAAGGGTGCAAGCCGGATTAGCGAAGTGTGGTTAATTCCTGAAAATGCGCAAAAGCCTGTTGATGCGCGAAAAAAGGTGAAAATTTCTAAAAATGAGATTTCGGAAATTGATAATATTTATAATTACAAAGATGACAAACTAACTGTAATTCAAGTTTGTGAGTTGCTTTTTGTTTCACAGGCAACTGTGAAAAATTGGGTTAGACTTGGAAAATTAAAACTTAATTCAGATGGGAAAAGCTTTGATAAAAAGTATATAGAAACACTTTTATCAGATATGAAAAGCGGTAAAGACAAACGCTTAAAAAACCGCAGAAATAAAAAAAGCATAAATGGAAAAGTGCTTTACAAAGATTATATAAAAAGCGATTTTAATTGTAAAATTATTGAAGATATACTAAAATGCACTAATCAAATTACAGAAGATGAAATAAGACTTATACTTGCTAATTTTGCAATACAACTTTATGAAAAAAGTATGAAGACATCTGTATCAAAAGAGTTGCTTTATAAAGGGAATTCAAATGTCACAGATAATAGTGTGTTTAATTCTTTGATTTCAGACATGGTAAAAAATGTAAATATATCACAAATTGATTTGAAAAATATACAAAAAGCATTAGAGTATGAAATTCAATTAGTTCCATATGAAGATACTTTGGGCTTTGTATATATTTCACTTCAAGATATAAATCGCAGAAAAGTAACGGGAGCATACTATACGCCACAGGAAACGGTAAATAAACTTATTGATAGTTTAAAATTATGTTTTGATATTAAAAATAAATCTGTGTGCGATCTTTGTTGCGGTACAGGTAATTTTCTTATAGGGCTTGTTAAAAACGGTGTAAAAGTGTCAAATATTTATGGCCAGGATATTGATGAAATCAGCATTCTTATCGCACGCATAAATATGTTTTTGCTTGATACCAATCTTACAAAAGAACATTTATACACTCATTTTGTTTGTGGTGATACACTTTCAAAAACATTTGAAAACAAATTTTCTGTCGTGCTAGGAAATCCGCCTTGGGGATATAACTATAATAGTGATGAAACAAAACATCTTGCAGAAAGTTATGTTACTGCCAATGCAAAAGGTGTAGAGTCATATGATTTGTTTATTGAAAAAGGACTTGAAATGCTTGAAAAAAATGGATATTTGGCATATGTATTACCGCAAGCAATTTTAAATGTGAAATCGCATGAATCTGCGCGCAAACTGATATTGCAAAATACAGATTTTAAGTTTTTGAATTATCTTGGAAATGTATTTTCAAATGTTCAATGCCCTTCTGTAATTTTAGGAGTTCAAAATGGTGGTAATGGGAAAACAAAAGGCTGCACAGTTGAATTTAAGGACAAAAAATTTGTAATAAAAGAAAACAGGAAAATAGATGTATCACAATTTTCATTAAATATGAATGATGATGAATATGAATGTTTGAATGCAATCGCTTCACTTAAAAATGTTAAATATCTTAAAAATAATGCTGAATTTGCCCTTGGAATAGTTACCGGAAATAACAGTGAATTTGTTAAAAAAAGCAAAAGCAAAAATGCTGAAATTGTTTTAAGGGGCAGTGATATTTACAGATATGAAATTAAAAATACAGATAATTATATCTGCTTTACTCCTGAAAAATTTCAGCAAGTTGCACCAACGGAAATATACCGAGCAAAAGAAAAATTGCTATATAGATTTATTGCAGAAGTTCCCGTGTTTGCATATGACAATCAGCAAACTCTTTCGTTGAATAGTTGCAACATCTTAATACCCCAAATTGAAGGTATGAATATAAAGTATATTTTGGCGATTTTGAATTCTAGTGTAACAGCTTTCTTTATCAACAAAAAATACAATTCTGTTAAGCTGCTAAGATCACATATAGAGTCGTTACCGATACCGATGGTAAGTGCTGAAAAACAGAATGACATTATAAAAAAAGTAGACCACATAATGAATTCAAGCGAAAACATTAGTGGTCTATACGAGGAACTTGACAACGAAATTATGAATATTTATTCTCTTTCGGAGATACAGAGAAAGACTATTCACAATGCATTGGCTAGAAAGAATTCATTCTTTTTCAAATAATGCAAGTAGCTGCGTGTAGGTTAATTCCTTATAAAAATGTTCCTTTTTATGTTTGGCATAGTTTGATTTGTTTATATGAAACTGGTATTCAGTACCACCTTTGTGTTGAATTGAATATCCAGGCATATTAGGGACAATGTCGCTTTGAACTTTGAATATCACAATTTTATCTTTGAAAAAGATCCCGTAGTAAAGTATATCAAATTCAGAGGGTTTGATTTGTTGTATGTTGCAATCGAATGTTATGTTCGTAGCTTCAGCTTCAGTCAACATCCTCGAATCTGATGCGGAATTCAAACAATGGTCAATTATATTGGATTTTTTTAGCGGTTTGAGTTTTTTCTTAGCTCGTGAGAACTTCACTTCTATCTTTTGGTTGTTTGAATCCAATAGGTCAAAATACTTTCCATCTGCAGGAGTAACTGGGCGAGTTCTCCGAAATTTGTGCCCAAACTAAATATGCCACTTTTGAATTGCTCAAGTTTCTTTTTATATGCCATACAACAACATCTCCTTTTAAAATATGCTTATTTTTTCCCTTTTCGACGAACAGTTTCTAAAATATCTTTTTCGTCAACCAGAAATGGAGATAATTCTTCTTCAGTCATAAAAACTTGTCCTTCAAAAACTTCAATACCTGTAATACCTGTGTTTTCGTTACGATGTTGGGAACCAAGTTTTCTGGTTCTTTGAAGTTCCTCGCTTGTAAGAGCCCAATAAATCAATTCGTCGCGGCAAGTACCGATCCAAATGAAAACATCGCAACAAGAAGGTTTTAACTGCTGATAGTGATACTTGAATCCGGCAGCTTTTGCTTCGGAATGTAAATACGCTCTGCTTGCTAAACTGCCACCTGCTCTTGTGCTGTTTGCACGACAGGCTTTTACTTCAATACGAATTCCGTCAAGCCATAAATCAAATTCACCGTCAAATGCAGGGTATTTTGCGGAAATATTTTCCTTGGTTGCTTTTATAAATTGTGGAAATAGTGAGCGAATATGTTGCTCTCCCCAAGTTTGTCCATAGGTGCGAGGAGCCATATCAAATAGATCTAAGTATTTGTTCCTCTTGCAATACTCGGCACTCAATTGAGAATATCTTTCATATGTAATTTCACCTATTGATAAGTAATACGTTAATAGTTTGTTTTCAATGCTAAAAGGATAGAGTGCTTTTTCATTTTTTATATTTTCAATGATTTTAATATTGCCATTAGTATTTTGGCGTAACTTTTGTAATTCTACAGTCAATTCTTTCATTTGTTTGTATCCTCCAAAAATAATTTATATGTTTCTATTCCGAGCACATCGGCAATACGCTGAATATTTTCAAGTGAAATACTTCTACGATAGCATTCAATGGCGCTAATATATGTGCGGTGCATACCGCATTTTTCGGCAAATGCTTCTTGTGATATTCCTATTGAAGTACGATATTTCCTCAAGTTATCACCAAATACTTTAATAATATCCATAGTTACAATCCTCCATAATATATAGTATAATAAAAACGAATACAAAAAGTCTACATACAATAAGTAACTGAAACATTTTCGTCATTTAATACGAAAGATTTCAATTAATAATTTGAGTGTAAGTCTATGTTTTTTATTTCAAGTGATATGAATATGAAATTTTAGTTTCAAAATTGTACAAAACACGGTTTTTAAAAAACTGCCGATTTGTTCAAGTTTACAAAATTAACACAAATATTTGACAAAAGAGAATTTTAGTATTACCATTAAATCATAAATTTAACAGTCAAAAGCAATGAACAGGAAATGACTTGGCGTAGCACCGTTTACAGAAAGCTGCCGGCTGTGCAAGGCAGCATCAAGGAACGCTTGGCCCTCACCTGCAAGCTGTTTCAGTGAAAGAAAGCGAGTAATTGAAACCGGTTCTCACCGTTATTTGAGTCGCTGTTAATTACTATAAATTAGTTATTGACGGGGGATGAGTGGTCGATTTTATCGGCAAGCAAAGTGGTAACACGAAAGCACAAGAAAATAAAGAAGTTTATGCCTTCGCCTTTGCAGAAAACCGGAAACGGTTTTTGCAGGGCGGAGGCTTGTTTTTTTGCTCATAAGTTTTTGACTGCAAATTATAATTTAAGAAAGAAGAGGGTATTTATGAACACGCTTGTAATTGTTTTAATTGCTGTTGTCGTTCTCGGCTTAGGCTATGTCTTATACGGCAGGCATATTGCTAAAAAATGGGGTATTGACCCAAAAGCCGAAACTCCTGCCGTAAAGTATAATGACGGAAAGGACTATGTTCCTACTAACGGATGGACTGTATTTTCACACCAGTTTTCATCAATCGCAGGTGCAGGTCCCGTAACCGGTGCCATCCAGGCTGCTGTGTTTGGTTGGCTTCCTGTATTGCTTTGGATTCTTATCGGTGGTGTATTCTTTGGTGCGGTAACCGATTTCGGCGCACTTTATGCTTCTGTTAAAAATCAGGGTAAATCAATGGGTATGCTTATTGAAAAGTATATCGGCAAAACAGGCAGAAAGCTTTTCTTACTTTTCTGCTGGCTTTTCTCGCTTTTGATTATTGCAGTATTTGCAGATATGGTTTCAGGTACATTTACATCATTTGATGCTGTTACCGGTGCCCCTTTGCCTAATGCTTCAATCAATGGTTCAGCAGGTATGGTATCAATTATGTTTATGGTATTTGCTGTACTTTTCGGACTTATCCAAAAGAAATTCAATTTTTCCGGTTGGAAAGAATTTGTTGTAGGCGTAATTTTTATTGTAATCTCATTTGCAATCGGAATTAAAGTTCCTATTACACTCGGCAAAGACGGCTGGAGTTATATTGTATTTGCATATATCTTTATTGCAGCAATTGTTCCTATTTGGCTTATGAAACAGCCGAGAGATTATATGACTACTATTATGTTTGTATGTATGATTTTTGGTGCGGCTTTAGGACTTGTAATCGGTCATCCAACAATGAATTTACCTGTATTTACCGGATTTAAAAATGAACAGCTCGGTACAATGTTCCCGATTTTGTTTGTAACAGTTGCTTGCGGTGCTGTTTCAGGTTTCCATTCACTTGTATCGTCAGGTACATCTTCAAAAACAATTGCTAATGAAAAAGATATGCTTAAAGTCGGATATGGCGCTATGATACTTGAAAGTGTGCTTGCAGTTCTTGCACTTTGCGTTGCAGGTGCTGCCGCCAAAAACGGTGTTCCGGCCGTAGGTACACCTTTCCAGATTTTCTCATCAGGTGTTGCAGGCTTTTTTGAAAAAATGGGACTTTCGGTTCATTTTTCAACTGTATTTATGACTATGTGCGTTTCTGCACTTGCTCTTACAACTCTTGACGCTGTTGCCCGTATCGGCAGAATGAGCTTCCAAGAATTATTCAGTGTTGACGATATGAAAAACGCAAAGCCTTGGAGAAAGCTTATGTGTAATACATATTTTTCAACAATCATAACTCTTGCCTGCGGTTTTGTCCTTACCAAAATTGGCTATCAAACAATTTGGCCGCTCTTCGGTTCGGCTAACCAGCTTTTGAGCGCACTTGTTCTTATCACTCTTTGTGTATTCCTTAAGGTTACCGGCAGAAGCAATAAGATGCTTTTCCCACCTATGATTATTATGCTTTGTGTAACATTTACTGCACTTGTTCAGCGTGTAATCGGACTTATCAAGTCGCTTTCGGCAGGTCAAGATATTTTTGCAAGCGTAATTCAGCTTGTAGTTGCAGTTTTGCTTATCGTTCTTGCTCTTATTATTGTAGTTAACTCATTTAAAAGTTATGCAAAAAGCAAAAAGAACAGTGAAACAGAAACAAAAGAAGTTGCAGAATAATTAAATAAGTAATAATAAAAGGCGAGGTGCTTGCACCTCGCCTTTTGCTATTAAGTAATATTAAATTTGATACCACTTGATTTCATTTGAATCAAGGTGAAGTTCAAAGCTTGAACCGTCGCCTACATAAACTGTTGTATCCTGCGGCTCGTATGTGTTATTTACTACGCAGTATTTTTTGTTTTTAACATAAGCGTGAACTTCTACATTGTAGTTAGTTGAATACCACTTATGAAGTTCATTTTCAGAATTTGCGCTCCAAAGAACAGCTCTGTAAAGTACGCGGCTGTTTTCAAATGAATACGGAAGACCGCTGATGTATACACCTCTGCCTTTTCCGAATTCTTTAACTGCCATTTGAACTTCTTCAGCGTGGCGAACAGCGAATGGCAGTTCACTTGCATTTTGAACAAGTACGGTTGTTTTGTCAAGTGCAACAATGTTTTTCTTGCCCTCTCCAAAGTCAACATTGCCATTGTTTGTATCCTCAAGAATGAAGTGGTCACGGTGTTCCTCGGTATTGTAGCGGCGTGTGTTTAAAGTGAAGCCGTTTTCCTCTTCAACACCTAAAATATCATCAAGCTGGAAGAATTTTCCTTGCCAATGATGAGCGCCCGGTTCACCTACACCGATAAACCCGCCGCCGTTATA
>OGMB01001061.1_pt1 | contig 12927 bp, 9 predicted proteins | sample 1573001 | NCBI WGS metagenome assembly OGMB01 (sample SAMEA2581921, study PRJEB24529) | metagenome | biome: Human gut stool | place: China | collected 2011
GCTTTATCCTGACCTTTGCCATGCACCTGAACAACGTGCGCAGCCGCATCAACGAACCAAAGGAACTGGCAAAGCTGCTGCTGCACCTGCTGGTGCCCATTGCCATCATCCATGTGCAGGGCGACGACGGCACGGCCATCATCTACGGCATCATCGGCTGCTGCATGATGTTTGCAGCAGGGCTGAGCTGGAAGTATATCTTTGCAGCCTTTGCGGCGGCGGGCGCTGCCGTGGCGGTGGCCTTTGCCTTTTTCAGCGATAAGATCGGCAAAGGATACCAGTGGTACCGCATTCTGGCGGTGCTGGACCCGGAAAACACCACCGGCTGGGCCCCCAGCGAGACGGTATGGAAGAACATCATCTACCAGCAGCAGCGCGGCGAGATCGCTCTGGGCTCCGGCGGCATCTTTGGCAACGGCTTATTCGGAGGCAGGTATTACAGCGTGCCCAACGCCCACAATGACTTCATCCTCAGCTGGATCGGCAACGTGGCGGGCTTTGTGGGCTGCTGCGTGGTGCTGGGCGTTTTGCTGGCGCTGGTGATCAAGACCTTTGCCACCGGTGCCCGCAGCGAGGATCTGCTGGGCAGCTACATCTGCGCCGGTATCGGCGGTGCCCTGATGGCGCAGATCGCCGTGAACGTGGGCATGAACCTGCGGGTGCTGCCGGTCATCGGCGTCACCCTGCCCTTCTACTCCGCAGGCGGCAGCTCGGTGCTCATGCTGTACATTTGTGTTGGTTTAGTACTATCCGTATACTCTCACAACACTAAAAGCCTGTTCAGTTAAAGAATATTCTAAAAAGCAAGGACGTGCAGCCCGCGGGCTGCACGTCCTTGCTTATAGGTAATTTTAAAACAAACGCCATATTTGAAAAACAAAGATTCCTTAAATCATGCCCAGAGCAAAGCGGAGGGCATTCAAGAACGTCCCAGCTTTTCCAGTTCCACCACCGGCCAGCCAAGAGCGCGGATGGCGCTTTCATCGTGGGTAGCCAGCAGCACCGGCTTGCCCGCGCAGCGCTGCCGCAGCAGCGCCGCCGCCCGCTGCAAGGTGTCCGGGTCCATGCCGGTAAAGGGCTCGTCCAATAGCAGGGTGTCGCTGGATGCCCACAGCGCCCGCAGCAGCGCCACCCGCCGCTTTTGCCCGCCGGAAAGTCTGCGGGCGGGCAGCTGCAAGGCGGCAGTATTCATTCCAATCTGTTGAAAATCGCTTGTAATTTGCTCTTTGTACTGGTTTTCCGCCCCCGGCAGCACCAAAGTGACGTTCTGCACCGCATTCAGCTGAGGGCAAAGGCGGTCTTCCTGAAAGACCGCCGCCACCCGTCCTACGCCCTCCACGCTGCCGGTGGTGGGGCGTTCCAGCCCCATCAGGATGCGCAGCAGGGTGGTCTTGCCCCAGCCGCTGGGTGCCCACAGCACCACGGGGGCATCCACCTCCATGCACAGGTCAGTAAAGAGCGGTACCGCGCCGAACTGCTTTGTCAGGTGTTGAATCTTCAGCATTTTGTCCCCTCCTCTCCCAGCACTGCGCCCACGGCCTTATCCAGTGCAAACAGGAACAGCTTTTCAAAGCCTGCGCTCAGCAGGATGATGACAAAGGTCCACGCAAACAGCTCTCCGGTGGAAAGGGTGATCTTGGCGCGGTACAGCGCATCGCCGATGCTGCCGTTGGGCAGGCCGATGACCTCGGCCGCCACGCCGCTTTTCCAGCAGATGCCCAGCGCCACGCTGCACCCCTGCCGGAAGGCCGGCAGCACCGCCGGCAGCCAGATCGCCCGCAGGCGGCGGCCTGCAGGCAGACGGAACACCTCTGCCATTTCCAGCAGCTGCACGTCTGCCCCAGCAATGCCGGTGCGCACCGCGCCGTACAGCACCGGCAGCACCATTAAAAAGCTGATAAGCACCGAAAGGGCGCTGCCCCGCACCCAGACCAGCGCCAGAATGATAAAGCTTGCCACCGGCGTAGCCTTGACCAGCTGCATCACCGGAGCCAGCAGCGCATCGGCGGCGCTCCACCGGGCGGCACATACCGCCAGCACCACGCTGACCACTGCGCCCAGCACAAAACCCAGCAAAATGCGCCCGGAGCTGAAGCCCACCCGCTGCCAGAAATCCGCCCTTGGCAACAGCTGCACCAAGGTGCGCAGCGCCTGCACCGGCGATACCAAAAACACCTCCTGCCCGATGGCCATGGCTGCGGCCTGCCAGACCGCCAGCCAGAACGCCACCGCCAGCAGACGGTGGAAAAACTGCTTGTTCTGCTTCATAAACTGCCCTCTTCCCCTGCCTATTATAAGGTATAGTATACCATACCGCCCCGCAAAGGGGAATGACCTGTGCACCACCTGCGGCGGGTCGGCTCACGCTGTATATACTTTTATTCAATCGTCGTATGCTTGACATGAATTTGCATCCAGTGTAAACTGGATACACTATGCGGTGCAACTTTGGCACCGGCGCAGGAGAGAGGGGACAGTTTTGACGCAAGCGCTCAAGGGCCGCAAGCTGTTGCTTGTCGGTTTTACGTTATTTTCCATGTTTTTCGGGGCAGGCAACCTGATCTTCCCGCCCGATTTAGGCGCAAAGGCCGGGGTAAACCTCTGGCCCGCCTTTCTGGGGCTTGCTATCAGCGCCGTGGGACTGCCAGTTGCGGGGGTCATCGCGGTGGCGCGGGCTGACGGTCTGGACAAGTTGGCCGGGCGGGTGCATCCGATGTTCGCGCAGGTGTTCATGATTTTGATCTACCTGTCCATCGGGCCGTGTCTGGCCATTCCGCGCACCGCAAGCACCTCCTTTGCCATGCTCACCCCGCTGCTGGGCAGCAGTGCCGGGCTTCAACTGGGGTACTCTGCGCTGTTCTTCGGGGCAGCCTTTCTGGTGGCGCTGCACCCGGACAGGCTCACCCGCTGGCTGGGCAGGCTGCTCTGCCCCTGCCTGCTGGTTCTGATTCTGATCCTGTTCGGCGGCTGTCTGCTGCACCCGCTGGCGGCGCAGTACGCTGCGCCCACCGAGGCGTACCGTTCCGCGGTCGTATTACAGGGCGTATTGTACGGCTACCAGACCATGGACGCCCTTGCGGCGCTGAACTTTGGTGCGGTCATTGCCATGAACATCCGGGCGCAAGGCGTTGCCCGGGAGCAGGACGTGCAGCGCAGTGCCATCCGTGCAGGGCTTGTGGCGGGCGGGCTGCTGCTGGCGGTCTATGCCATGCTGGGACACGCCGGAGCACTGACCGGTGCCGCCGCGCCCGGCCTTGCCACCGGTGCCGAGGTGCTGACCGTGCTGGCCGAGCGGCTGTTCGGCAAAGCAGGGCTGGTGCTTCTTGCCGCCATCTTTATGCTGGCCTGCTTCAACACCTGTGTAGGGCTGATCGCTTGTGTGGGAGAGTATTTCCACACCCTGCTGCCCCGCATCCCCTACCCTGCTCTTGCCGCCTTTTTTGCCGCTGCCAGTATGCTGATCGCCAATCTGGGGCTGGCAGAAATTCTGCGCCTGTCCATCCCGGTGCTCAACGCGTTATACCCGGTGGCCATTGTGCTGATTACGCTTTCCTTCGTGCCCGGGTTGGAACAGCGCCGCCGGGTCTATCCGCTGTGCATCGGCTGCACCGCCGTGCAGAGCATTGCCGCCGCGCTGCCGCTTGGCACACTTTCTGCCCTTGCCAACACCCTGCCGCTGGCGGCACTGGGCTTTGGCTGGGTGCTCCCGGCTGCTGCCGGGCTGCTGGCAGGCATCTTTTTAAGCTGCACTGAAGAATAAAGGAGATTTTACTATGATCCAGCCCATCATGCACGACCCGTTGTTTCTGGCGCAGAAGTCCGCCCCTGCCACCCCGGAGGATGCCCCTGTTGCCCGGGACTTACTGGAGACCCTGACCGCCCACGCCGATGGCTGTGTAGGCATGGCTGCCAACATGATCGGCGTGCTCAAGCGCATCATCGCAGTGGAGGCCGAGGACGGGTATCTGGTGCTGTTCAACCCGGTCATCCTGAAAAAATCCGGCCAGTACGAAGCCGAGGAGGGCTGTCTTTCGCTGGAAGGCGTGCGGAAAACAAAGCGCTACCAGAGCATCAAGGTGCAGTATCAGACTATGGACGGCAAACCGCGCATCAAGACCTTTACCGGCTGGACGGCACAGATCATCCAGCACGAGATCGACCATTGCGATGGGATTTTGATTTAAGTTTTTTACCACGCACAAAGCCCCCGAGGGTGTGACCCCCGGGGGCTTTGCTATGCTGTAACAGAGAATAAAGGTGTTATTATTCAGTCGTATAAAACCTCTTGCGGTGCCCTGCATCCGCTTCGACCCTTGAGCGGGTCTCGCGTCTTGCAGACCGCTGCGCCAAAAATTGCTCCCTGTACTCCCCTTTTTGTCACTTGCGTGACATCTTCCCCCGGAGCGGGGGAAGTCTTTGCTCGCAGGCGGCGGTCGCAATTTTAGCCCTTGACGCCACCAAGCGCAACGCCGCGGACGATGAACTTGGACAGCAGCAGGTAGACGACGATGACCGGCAGAATGGCGATGGCCACCATCATGTACACCTTGCCCATATCGAACTTCAGGAAGTCCGCGCTGCGCAGCTGGGCAATCAGGATCGGCAGGGTCTTTTTGTCGGCAGTGTCCAACACCAGAGCCGGGATGAAGTAGTTGTTCCAGCTGGCCACGAAGGAGAAAATGGCCTGCACAGCCAGAGCCGGCTTCATGATGGGCAGCACGATCTTATTAAAGGTATAGAACTCGCCTGCACCGTCAATGCGGGCGGCTTCCACGATCTCCATGGGAAGGGAGGCGTCCAGATACTGCTTCATGAAGAAGAACACGGTGGGTGCCGCAATGCTGGGAACGATCAGGGGGATGAAGCTGTTTTTCAGACCCATCTTGGAGATCAACTGCAGAAAGCCCAGTGCAGACACCTGCGTGGGCATGGTCATGATGAGCAGGATCAGGGCAAAGGCGGCCTTTTTGAACTTGAAGTTATAGGCGTAGATGCCGTAGGCCGTCAGTGCCGAGAAGTAGACGCTGAGCGCTGCCGAGCAGGCAGACACCAGCAGGCTGTTACGGATGCCGCTTATCACAGGGATGTTGGCGTCCGTAAGCACGTTGCGGAAGTTTGTGATGATGGACTTGCCCGGCATCAGCGAGAAGCCCTTCTGGATCTCGAAGTGGGTGCGGGTGGAGTTGATGATCAGCACATAGAAGAAGAACAGGCACAGAAAGCTGATCAGCACCAGCACCAGATAGCACCACGCACGGCGGGCGGTCAGAATCGCCTTTTCGGACTGGTTTTTAGGCGTATGTGCCATACTTATTTCCCTCCTTTGGCAGCAGCCTTTTTGGCTGCCTTCAGTTCCTTGCGCTGCGCCTTGGTCAGGCCGTCATCTTCCTTGGTCAGCGAGAAGTACACGACGACGCACAGCACTGCACACACAAGGAACAGCACCACAGATACTGCACCGGCCATGCCGTAGTTCTTGCTGAACAGGTGGTTGTTCAGGTACATGATCATGGTGGTGGAGGTACGGTCGGGGCCGCCCTTGCCGTTGGTCAAAATCTGCGGCACATCGAACATCTGCAAGCCGCCGATCATGGAGGTGATCATCACATAGACCAGAATGGGGCGGATCAGGGGCAGGGTGATCTTCCAGAACATCTGGTTCGGGGTGCAGCCGTCCAGCTCTGCAGCCTCGTACAGGGTGGGATCCACGCCCATAATGGCTGCCATCAGCATGATGGTGGTGTTGCCGAACCACATCAGGAAGTTCATCAGGCCCACAAGGCCACGGTTGCCCCACACGGTATTCAGAAAGCTGATGGGGGTCTTGATCCAGCCCATGCTCAGCAGCACTGCGTTCACCGGGCCGTTATCCGAGAACAGGGCGAAGAACAGCATTGCGAAGGCCGAGGCCATGATCAGGTTGGGCATGTAGATGACCGTCTTGAAGAAGGTCTGGCCCTTCAGCTTCAGCCGCAGGTCGGTGAACCATGCCGCCAGCAGCAGCGAGACGATGATCTGCGGGATAAAACCGATGATCCAGAGGATCAGCGTGTTGCTGAAATACTTGGGCAGATCGGTCGCGAACAGGGTGATGTAGTTTTTCAGACCCACAAAGTTGGGTCCGATGATCTTCAGACCGCTGCGGTAATACTCAAAAAAGCTGTAATAGATGGTGGATGCCAGAGGGATCAGCTGGAATACCGCGAAGATGATAAAGAACGGTGCAATGAAGATATAGCCCCATTTCGCGTAGCTGATCGACCCTTTCTTCTTTGTTTTTTCTCCCATGAGATCTCCCTCCTGCCGGGTCACAGCAAAAGCAAAGGGGCGGGCGAGATACGCCGCCCGCCCCTTTGCTTCAATTTTCAGTTCGGAGTAAAACCGCTTATGCGGGCCAGACCACATCGGTCAGCTCGGGGTACTTCTCCTTGATGGCGGTCTCGAAGTTTGCCTTAGCGGCATCCTCCTTCACGTTGCCGGTGAAGTAATCCTTGAAAGCGTTCTGGAAGCTCTCGTTCAGGCCCTGATCGTACGGGCCGGCGTTGGACATATCGATCTTGGTTGCAGCCTCTGCAAACAGAGCGATGTGGTTCTGGCCGCCGAGGAAGTCGGACTTGTAATCGCTGTTGGCGATCTCGTTCATGGCCTTCTCGTTGTTGGTGTAATCCTGTGTATCCATGGTGATCTGCTTCATGATGGCTTCATCGCAGGTCAGCTTCAGCATAACGTCCTTGATAGTCTCAAGGTTATCGCTGCCGGCTGCGCCGCAGATCCAGGTGCCGCCCCAGTAGTAGGGCTGAGGGCCTTCGCACACAGCGTAGTCGCCGTAGATGCCGTTGCCAACCTCTTCCTTGCCGCCCTCAGCGGTAGGAGTTGCCAGAGAGTTGCCCAGCAGGGTGAAGTTGATGCCCCAAGTGGAGTAGAAGAAGCCGAACACCTTACCGGTGGGGCCCTGATCGGAAGCCCACTGGCTGTCCCACAGGCTGGACTTGTTGTTGTAGCCCTTATCAGTGTACTCCTTGGTCTGATCCACCCACTTCATCAGGTTCTCGTCCACGGTAACGGTGGTGCCGGTGACCCAAGGCGCGGACACGTTGTTGGAGAAGGTGCGGTATGCATCGTCAAAGCCGGACAGCATCTTGTAGCCCTTGGCAGCAGCCTTGGCAGCTACATCGTTGAACTTATCCCAGTCGGACAGGTAGGTCTGCACTTCGGCGGGGTCATCGGTGCCCAGCACATCCTTGGCAATGCTGCGGCGGTATGCGAACAGACCCGGGGTAGCCTGCCAAGTGGTGCCGCGCTGGCTGCCGTCCACAGAAACGATGTCCTTGGTGTACTGGTACTGGCCGGCCAGATCAGAATCGGTCAGGCCGATATCCTTCTTGACATCCAGAACGTAGTCGGAATCCACATACTTCAGAGCGTAGTCAGCCTCGATCAGGAAAATGTCGATCTTGTCGTCATCGGCAGCGGAGTCCTGATTCAGCAGAGCCTCGTCCAGCTTGTTCTGGTAGTTGTTGTTCTCGTTGGCGTTGATGGTCCACTTCACGGTGGTGCCGTCCTTCAGGGTGGTGGTGGACTTGTCGGCTGCGATCTCCTTGACCTCGGGATAGTAGTCGTTGAAGCGGCTCTGGAACTCATCATTCCAGCACCAGATGTTCAGCACCTTGCCCTCGGCGGAAGCGGGAGCGGCTGCAGAGGATGCAGGAGCAGCAGAAGAAGCAGCAGTGCTGCTGGAAGAACTGCCGCCGCAGGCTGCCAGAGCAGCACCAACAGTCACGACACCGGAAGCGAGCAGGAAATTACGACGAGAGATCTTTTTCATAAGGGTAAACCTCCTTCATGGTTTTCCAATTAAAAAATTCATTCTCAAAAACTCCGCGCCGGGAGTTGTGGGCCTTTGTTAAAGGATGCGGACGGAGCCGCCGTCCAGCAGTTTGCCGGACACCCGGATCTGCTCCGGCAGGGTCACACGCGGATGCTCGATCAGCTCGATCAGCTTATCCGCCGCCAGCCTGCCAAGGGACTTGGTGTTCTGCTGGTAGGTCACCAGCGAGGGTTTGACCACCCGGGAGAGATAGATGCCATCGTATCCCATCACCGAGATGTCCTCCGGGATGCTCAACCCCGCTTCGGCCAGAGCGTTGTAGCCGCCCAGTGCGGAAAAGTCATCCGGGAAGATGATGCAGGTGGGCCGCTGCGGCAGTGCCAGCAGCGCCCGGGTCTCTTCTGCACAGCGCTCGACATCGTGATACACGCCGTCGCGGACGTACTCTTCCGGTATCTCCAGCCCCAGTTCTTCACAGGCCTGATAAAAGCCGGCGATGCGGTTTTCAGTGACCGAGGTCTTTTCGCCGTGGATAAAGGCGATGCGCCGGTGTCCGCAGGCCCATGCCTGCTGTACCAGAGCCTTTGTGCCCGCCACGTTGTCTGAAAGGATCGCCATCCGGTTGTTGAACACATGGTCGATGGTCACCACCGGCACATCGCCGTTGACCAGCTCCACCACCTGCGGATCATAAAAGTTCACACAGGCGATCACCACGCCGTCCACACCCCGGTAGTGGCAATGTTCCAGATAGCTCATGGACTTGCCGCTGATGTTGTGGTTGATGAAGGTGATATCGTAGCCGCGCTTTTCCGCTTCTACCTTGAAGCTGTCCAGCACTGCGGAGAAGTACTCGTGGGTCAGGCCGCTCTGTTTTTCATCTACGAACAGAACACCAAGATTGTAAGTGCGGTTGGTTTTCAGCGCCCGGGCCGCTGCGTTGGGCAGGTACCCCATGCGATGGGCCGCTGCACGGATGCGCTCCCGCGTGGCCGGTGCGATGTCCGGCTGGTCGTTCAGCGCCTTACTGACGGTTGCAACGGATACGCCGCATTCTTTCGCCAGATCCTTCAGGGACGGCATCTTGTAGCCTCCTTCCGAGGATAGGAGCTGCGGGATGTTTCTCGCAAGTTCCTTAATCGTTTTCGCAACTTCAATATATCGCATTCTATACCAAAAATCAAGCGGAAACGTAAAAGTTTTAGCTCAACTGCATCACTTTTGGCATTTTGTTCCAATATGACCTGTAAGAATTGTGCATCTCGATTCACTTTCGTTACATTTCGATTAAAACGAAAAATTTTTCGTTGCAGTTTCGTTATGGTTTTCGGTGCCAAAGGCCGTATGTATATATTACTTTTAAAATGGGGTTTCGGGTCTTTCGTTCGGCGTTCCGCCGGAGTACACAGCGCCGAAAGCTGCCGAAAACCGCCGGGGCTTCGCAGATTATTTTAAAATTTCCGTTGAGATTTTTGCAAAAAGCTCTTGCATTTTTGGGTGGGATACGGTATGCTTAGCGTGATGAGATTGCTTCTTTCGCAGTGTCTTAATCGTTTTCGCTTATCGACACACTGCCCGCCCGACAAGGCGCAGTTTTAAGGAGGAAGCATTATGAAGTTCGGATATTTTGATGACCAGAATAAGGAATACGTCATCACCACCCCGCAGACGCCTCTGCCCTGGATCAACTACCTTGGCAGCGAGGACTTCTTCAGTCTGGTCTCCAACACGGCGGGCGGCTACAGCTTTTACCGGGACGCCCGGATGCGCCGCCTGACCCGCTACCGCTATAACAGCTCCCCGCTGGATATGGACGGCCACCACATTTACATTAAGGATGGCGATACCGTCTGGAACCCCGGCTGGCAGCCCACCAAGACAGAGCTGGACAGCTACGCCTGCCGCCACGGTCTGGGCTATACCATTCTGGAGGGTGAGAAGAACGGTGTTTCCGCTGCGCAGGAGCTGTTCGTGCCCACCGGCGATGCCTGTGAGCTGGACCGCCTGACTTTGAAAAATAAGACGGATGCCATAAAAGAGCTGGATGTGTTCAGCTATGTGGAGTTCTGCCTGTGGGATGCCATTGACGACAGCTCCAACTTCCAGCGCAACTTCTCCACCGGCGAGGTGGAGGTGGAGCCGGCCATCATCTACCATAAGACGGAATACCGTGAGCGCCGCAATCACTATGCAGTATTCTGGAGCAATACGCCCGTTACCAGCTTTGATACCACCCGCGATGCCTTCTGCGGTGTGTATGGCGGCCCTGCAGACCCGCAGGCCGTCCGCGCCGGGCACTGCTCCGGCAGCATTGCCCACGGCTGGGCACCGGTGGGTGCGTTGCACATCCACCTGACCCTCGCCCCCGGCGAGAGCCACAGCATCCTGTTCGGTCTGGGCTACATCGAGAACCCGCAGGAGGAAAAGTTTATTGCGCCGGGTGTCATCAACAAGACCCGCGCCCACGCCATGATGGAGCGCTACGCCACCGATGCACAGGTCGATGCCGCCCGCGCCGCCCTGCGCACCCACTGGGAGCAGCTGCTGTCCACCTACCATCTGGAATCCGGCGAGGAAAAGCTGAACCGCATGGTCAATATCTGGCACCAGTACCAGTGCATGGTCACCTTTAACATGAGCCGCTCTGCCAGCTACTACGAAAGCGGCACCGGACGCGGCATGGGCTTCCGGGACAGCTGTCAGGATCTGCTGGGCTTTGTGCACATCATCCCCTCCCGCGCCCGGGAGCGCATTCTGGATATCGCCGCCACCCAGTTTGAGGATGGCAGCGCCTACCACCAGTACCAGCCCCTGACCAAAAAGGGCAACCGGGATATCGGCACCGGCTTCAACGATGACCCGCTGTGGCTCATTGCCGGTACCGCCGCCTACCTGCGGGAGACCGGCGACTGGTCTATTCTGGAAGAACAGGTACCCTTTGATAACGACGCCACCAAGGCGCAGACCCTGATGGAGCACCTGCGCCGCAGCTTCAACTTTACCTGCACTCATCTGGGTCCCCACGGTCTGCCGCTGATCGGCCGCGCCGACTGGAATGACTGCCTGAACCTGAACTGCTTCTCCGAGCACCCGGGTGAGAGCTTCCAGATCACCGGCCCCAGCGAGGGGCCCGTGGCTGAAAGCGTTTTCATTGCCGGTATGTTCGTCAAGTACGGCCACGAATACGCCCAGCTGTGCGACCATCTGAATCTGACCGAGGAGGCCGCTGCCGCCCGCAAGCACATTGATGCCGTGGAGCAGGCTACCCTGACCGCCGGTTGGGACGGCGCATGGTTCCGTCGTGCCTACGATGCTTTTGGCAAGCCCGTCGGCAGCAAGGAGTGCACCGAGGGTCAGATCTTTATTGAGCCGCAGGGCATGTGTGTCATGGCCGGCATCGGCAAGGAGAGCGGACAGGCCGCGCAGGCGCTTGCCAGCGTGGAGGAGCGGCTGGACACCAAATACGGTGTGGTGCTGCTGCAGCCCGCCTACACCAGCTATCAGCTGAATCTGGGCGAGATCTCCAGCTATCCTCCGGGATACAAGGAGAACGCCGGTATCTTCTGCCACAACAACCCGTGGATCAGCTGCGCCGAGGCAACGCTTGGCCACGGTGACCGCGCCTTTGCGGTGTACCGCAAGACCTGCCCCGCCTACATCGAGGACATTTCCGAGATTCATCGCACCGAGCCCTACGTTTACAGTCAGATGGTAGCCGGTAAGGACGCCCCCACCTTTGGCGAAGCCAAAAACAGCTGGCTGACCGGCACAGCGGCATGGACCTTCTTCAACATCAGCCAGTACATTCTGGGCATCCAGCCCACCTTGGACGGCCTGAAGGTAGACCCCTGTATCCCCCACACCCTGTCCGGTTTCACCGTGACCCGCCGCTTCCGCGGTGCGGTGTACCACATTACGGTGGATAACGCCGCCGGAGTGCAGCACGGCATCAAGGCCGTTACCGTGGACGGCAAGGCCATCTCCGGCAACGTTCTGCCGCTGGCTGCCGCCGGGACTGAGGTAACGGTGCAGGTGACCATGGGTTAACCCGACTTTTTCTGCTTTTTCATATTATTCTCCTTTCTGTGACCAAAGCCGCCGCGCAGACCCCTGCACGGCGGCTTTGGTTTATAACGAAAACATTTTAACAGCTTAACGATTGAAAATGCGCTCCGCGTTCGCTCTGCGCATAAATAGTGGAAGAATTATTTTTATTTGTAGTTCCGAAACGCCTGCGGGCGTTTCGGAACTACTTTTTCACGGGGAGGGGGCTCCCTTTTTGCGCACCTTGCCCAAAAAGGCGGGAAATATTTTTCTCTCCCCCTGCCCCCCTGCGGGAATGGGGGGTTATTTTGCATCAAGTCGCACTTGCGGGGAGGGGGTAGCATCTGTTAAACTTATAGTCACGAAGAAAGCAACGCCACGCTACAACAAAGAACGGAGAATGACCCTTATGAAAAAACTGGCAAGACTGACCGCCCTTTTGCTCACCGGTGCGCTGCTGCTGGCGCTGACCGCCTGCGGGGCTGCGCCGCTTGCGCCGGAGCAGCAGGCAAAGCAGCGGCTGCTGGGCGAGATCAACAGCTACCGCGCGACCCTTGAGTTTGCTGCGCCGCTTGAGGAAGTAAAACAGCTCTCTGATGCCGAGCAGATCTGGGTAGAGCAGTTCCGCGCCGCCGGCAAGACCGAGCTGCCAGAGAGCACAACGAACGAAACCCATCAGAAATGGGCAAGCATGACCGGGAACTGGACGCGTTGTGATACTTTCGGCTTGGGTATGAAGAAAGATGCGAGTGGCGAGTTGATCGACATTCTGCTTGCCAAGGTTCCAGCCAATACCCCGGAGGGCAAGGCAGAGCTGTCGGAAGCCTTGAAGCATCCTGCCTTTAATCGCAGCGCTTGCACGAAAATCGGCATTGCCGTTGTGACCATTGACGGGCAGATGTACTGGACCTGCAGCGTGTATTCCTGATTTTCCCTTTCCCCCACAGAACAACACCCCTTGAACCAAACAAAGCCGGACAGCTTGCGGGCTGTCCGGCTTTTGGTTTTGCTTGATTTACAGACTGTTACTTATTCTTGTACATATCCTGATAGTA
>OGMB01001066.1_pt1 | contig 12882 bp, 10 predicted proteins | sample 1573001 | NCBI WGS metagenome assembly OGMB01 (sample SAMEA2581921, study PRJEB24529) | metagenome | biome: Human gut stool | place: China | collected 2011
GTCAAGGGTCTGCGCGGCGTACCGCGCACGGTAGCGGAAGCCCACCCCCTGCACCTGTCCGGTGATGGTGTAGCGCCGCCGCTCCGTGCCTTCCGGCAGTGCGGGCGGGGTGCGATCCTTTTTGGAAAGAAAATCAAACACGGCAGTGTCCCCCTTTGGGGGAATGATGTACTGTGCTGCGCGCAGTATGATGTGCTTCGCAATGATGTTCCGGCTGCGCCGGAAATGATGCAGCCGCCTGCGGCGGCAATTGTGCCGCAAGGCACACATCATTTGTCCGCAGGACAACATCATTTCCCGCAGGGAACATCATGCCACGCAAAAAACGTCTGCCGAGGCAGACGTTTTTGCATGGTGTATCATTCTTTAAAGCTTTCCGCACTGTTTGCCGGTGAAGAACCGCAGGGTGGTGGTGGCGCGGAACACCTTGCCTGCCCGCAGCACCGTGGAGGGGAACTCCGGGTGAGAGGGGCTGCACGGATAGTGCTGGGTCTCCAAGGCAAAGCCGCCGTACTTCCGCATGGGCTCGCCGCCCTTGCCCGGGGCGGGGCATTCCTGCAAAAAGTTGCCGGTGTACAGCTGGATGCCCGGCTGGGTGGTGTACAGCTTCATGCTGATGCCGGTCTTTTCGCTGGTAGCCCATGCGCAGATGCTCTGGCTGGAGCCGCGTGCGCGGTCGATGACATAGCAGTGGTCGTAGCCGCCGCCCACCATGGTGGTCTGGGAGAAGCCGGTGTCGATCTCCTTGCCGATGGTCTTACCGGCAGTAAAATCCATGGGGGTGTTCACCACGGGCAGGATGTTGCCGGTGGGGCAGGTGGTATTGTTGCCCTCCAGATAGCGGGAGGCGTAGATGCGCAGCTTCTGGTTCAGCACGTCGCCGCCGCCGTCCAGATTGAAGTAGCTATGGTTGGTCAGGTTTACGATCGTGTCAGCGTCCGAGGACACACGGTAGTCCATGCGGAAGGTATTGTCATCGGTAAGGGTGTAGCGCACCGCGATCTTCAAGGTGCCGGGAAAGCCGTCCTCGCCGTCGGGGCTTACGGCTTCCATCAGCAGGGTGTCGCCGAAGTACTTCACCTCATAGATTTTCCGGGAAAAACAGCCGTGCAGATGGTGCTCGCCGCAATTTTTTTCCAGCTGATAGGTCTTGCCGCCCAAGGTAAAGACGGCGTTCTCGATGCGGTTGGCGTAGCGCCCCACAAAAGCACCGCAGCAGGTGCTGCCGGACGAGGTGAAGTCGTTTTCGTAATCTGCCATGGTGTCGTGACCCAGCACCACATCCACCGGGCCGTTTTTGGCCGGGACGATGATATTTTTGATCACGCAGCCGTAATCCAGCACACTGACGGACATACCGCCGGGGTTCGAGAGGATGTACTCGGTAACATTAGCGCCCTCTTTGGTCACACCGAAGGGCTTGGAACGGATCTGTGCCATTGGGCCTCGCCTCCTAAAGCTTTTTTCGGAAATGCAAAAGGGGCAGACTGCCCCCTTTTGCATTTTGTCTGTATTTATGATTATATCACAGTTTTACAGTTTTGTGTTGGAATCCTTTTAGAATTACCATCCAATTTTTGCGGCGATTTTTTGTTAGAATCATCGAAAGTGCCTACAATACCAAAAAGCGCCCCGCACTTCCGGTGGAAATGCGGGGCGCTTTGGTGATACGGGCTGTAAGCCTTATGCTTCCGGCTGAGGCTGTGCCGCAGAGGACTGGGCGGCAATGAACTCGGCGGCATCGTCCGGGATGTCGTCCAAGTCCTTGTCGCTGCCGATGTCCACGTTGAGCGGCGGCTTCTTGAACAAGATATCGTACAGGATCGGCACGATATACAGGGTCATCAGGGTGGCGTAGCTCAGGCCGCAGATGATGACGATGGCCATGCCGCTCATCAGCTGGCTTGCCATATCGTTGCTGAACACCATTTGCAGCATGGCCAGCACGGTGGTCAGGGTGGTCATCAGAATGGGACGCATACGGGTCTTACCGGTGGCCACCAGTGCGGCGCGGCGCTCCATGCCGCCCATGCGCAGCTGGTTGGCGTAGTCCACGAACACGATGCCGTTGTTGACGACCGTACCCATCAGCACGATGAAGCCCATCATGGAGATCATGGTCAGCTGCTGGCCGGTGAGCAGCAGACCCAACAGACCGCCGGTAAAGGCCAGCGGCACGGTAAACAGCACGATGAAGGGGGACAGCAGGCTCTGGAACTGTGCCACCATGACAAGATAGACAAAGGGCAGCGCCAGTGCCATCCACTGGATCATCTCGTTGGTCATATAGTTGACGCTGTCGCTCTCGCCGCCCATGGAGAAGGAGCAGCCTTCCGGCATTTCATCGGTGAGGGCAAAGGCATCCAGTGCCTTTTTCACCGCACGCGCCTGCACCGTGGTGTTATAGCCCGGGGCGGTCTCGGCGGTGACGGTAATGAACTGGTTCCGGTTCTCGCTGGTGATGGAATCCGGCGCGGTGCCGGTGGTCCAGCTGGCGATATCCGACAGCGTGCAGGTGCCGGTGGCGGTGGTGCCGTCGGCGGACATGACGCTGGTCTCAAAGGTCATGTCCATCATATTTTCCTTGGTCAGCGGATCCAGATTGTTGCTGATCTGCACATCCATGGTGGTGCCGTCCACGGTAACGGGGGTCTGTGCCGTGGTGGTAGTGGTCAGCTTTGCCGCGATCTGCTGGTACACCTGCGCAACGGTCAGGCCGTTGGCGCGCACCTTATCGCGGTCCACCTGCAGGATAATGGTGGAATCGCCCGCACCCAGACCGTTGGTGGCGTTCTGGAAGCCATCGGTGTTGTTCACGATGTCTACCACCTTCTCGGACAGGGCGGTCAGGGTCTCGGCATCGGTGCCGTAGATCTTGATGGTCAGACCGGTGGACAGCTGACTGGTCAGGTCATCGGTCATGCCATACTGCTGGACGGTGGCGGTGCAATCCGCAACCCCGGCCACGGCTTCCTCCATGGCCTTGCAGGCGGCGTCGATCTTGGAAGAAGAAAGCTCCTCGTTGAGCTTGACGTTGATCTTATACTTGCCGTAGCCGTTGGCGGCGTTCAGCAGGTCGGTGATGGTGGAGGGTAAGCCGAGGTTGGAAACATCCATGCCCGCCACAGTGTTGTCGGGGGTAATGCCTACCTCCTCTACGCCGTCCACGGCCATCACGGCCTGCACCACCTTACCGGCCACATCGTAGGACTCGTCCTTCGAGAGGGTGTCGGTGGTGGAAAGGGTGATCATGGCCTCGTTGCTGGTGCTGGTGGGCAGCAGCACGATGCCCATGGAGACCACCCGCCAGCAGCAGAACACCAGCAGCAGCACAGCGGCAGCCAGCGGCACAAAGCGCTTTTGCAAAGCCTTTTCCAGACTGCGGCCGTAGGCGTTCTGGATCTTATCGAACCATGCCAGCTTTTTGGGCTGGGCATTCTTCAGCACGGTAGCCGAGGCAGCAGGCACCACGGTCAGTGCCACGATGAGGGAAGCCATCAGGCAGTAGCCGATGCACAGGGACATGGGACCCATCAGGCTGCGGATGAGGCTGGCAGAGAACACTGCCGGCAGGAACACGCACACCGAGGTAAGGGTAGAGGCCACAACGGACATACCCACCTGACGCGCACCCTGCACCGCAGCGCGGGCGGCAGGCACGCCGCGGCCGCGCAGACGGTAGATGTTCTCGATGACAACAACAGAGTTATCCACCAGCATACCGATGCCCAGCGACAGGCCGGCCAGCGTCATGACGTTCAGGTCCAGACCTGTGAAGTACATCAGCACCACGGCAAACAGCACCGACAGGGGGATACTGACGCCGACCACCAGCGTGGGCTTGACGTCCTTCAGGAAGATGGCCAGCACGACGATGGCCAGTGCGGCACCCACCAGCATACTGGTGAGGATGCTCTTGATGAGGATGCTGATGTAGTTGCCCTGATTGGACAGCACCACAACGTGCAGACCCTCGTACTGGGCTTCCAGCTCCTTGAAAGCGTCCAGACAGTTGGCAGATACGTCACCTGCGCTGGAACTGTCGTCCTTGTAAATTTTCAGCACCGAAGCCTGCTCGCCGTTCAGGCGGGTGTAGCTGTCGGCGGCGTTGTCAATGATCTCTACGTCTGCCACGTCGGAAAGGCGCACGTCGCCGTAGCCCTCCACATGGAGCAGCAGTGCACCGCGGATATCGTCCACGCTGTCGTATTCCTCGCCCACCTTCAGCAGCCACGACTCGCCGCTTTCGTCCTTGACGTAACCGGCGGGCATGGAGAAGTTCTGGGCGTAGATGAGGGTGGAAAGGGTCTTGATATCCAGCTGCTTGGCCACATCCGCACTGGCAAGTGCCTTTTCCTTGGCGGCCTCGTACTGGGTCTTGGCCTCGCTGAGCTGCTTTTCGTACTCGTTCAGCATCTCACGGGCCTCGGTAAACTGCATATAGGCATTGAGCTGCTGCTGGGTATAGTTGCCAAGTGCTTTGGAAAACTCTGCCATCAGGCCGGGCACGTTGTCCATGGCCTTGATGGTGTCGTCCAGCGTCTTGTAGATGACGTTCAGGCTGTCCTGCAATTGCAGCTCGTCTGCCAGATCCGCAGCGCCCTCGCCCTGCGTACCGGTCTCGGTGTTGATGCGGTTCTGCAGGGTCTGCAACGCAGAGGAGAGCTTATCGGTGATATCCCGCAGCTCGGACACGATCTCGATGAGGGAGTCGATATCCCGCATACCGGTGTTGTTGAACTTGTCCAGCACCCGCTGCAAGCCTGCCTGCACCTCGATAAGTGCCTGCTGCACCTCGGGTTGCTTGACCACAGCGATGAGGTTGTTGACGCTCTGCAGCAGTGCTTCGGCCTGCTTGCGCACCACCTCTACGGCATCCCCGACCTCAGAGCTCAAAGTGCCCATGACCGTGTTGGACACGGTATTGCCGAAGTTCCGGTACTGCTTATCGTATTCCGCACGGCCGGCTGCGATCTTGGCCTCGGCATCCTCCAGCTGGGCGTGCGCGGCTTCCAGCTGGGTGTCGATAAGCTCCATCAGCTTTTCGTTGATGGCGTCCACCTTTTCCTGATTCAGCTGCACCTGCACCAGCTGCTCCACAAGGCCGCTGGAGGATACGCTGGAGACGCCGCCCTTGCGCTGGACGTAGGGGGTCATGGTTTTCTTGATGAAATCAGAAAGCTCGTACACCGAACTGCCCTCGCGGCTGACAGCCACGGTCATAAAGGCGTTCATGTTCATGCTGTACTGTATCACAGAGGGAGTCAGCACCGTCTCCGGCAGGTCGCTCTTGGCCTGATCCAGCTTGTTGGACACCTGCACCAGTGCGCTGTCCATATCCGTGTCATCCACGAACTGCATCAGCAGCAGGCTGTAGTTTTCAGCCGAGGTGGCGGTGATCTTTGAAACACCCGGCACCGTAAGCGCGTTTTGCAGCACGTCCGAGACCTCGGTCTCCACACGCTCCGGGCTGGCACCGGGATACACGGTGACCACCATCAGATACGGTGTGCTGACATTCGGCAGCAGGTTGGTTTTCATCTTGGTGATCGACACAAAGCCGAGCATCAGCACCATGATGACCGCAACCAGCACTGTAAATGGTTTTTTGACACTGAATTTTTCCATCTTCTCCTACCGTTTCTCTGCAGCACCGCCCGGCGCAACAGTTCCTCCCTCTTTGGGGCAATGGGTTCTTAACATTCCTATTATACACGCAAGGCATACGCTTTCAATAGCGGGGCGGCGAATCTTTTGCGAAAGTTTTGTCAAAATCTGCAAAACGCACAACTTTTCCGTCCCAAAATCGGCATTCTGTCCGCTTTCCTCCCCTCTGCCGCCGGACAAAATTTCGACACCTTTTCCGTACTGCATACGGTTGAGCGGGGGGAATCATTGCAGGGGAGGGAAAAATTTAGGGGATATAAAGACTTTTCTTTTTGCATAGAAATGTGCTTTTGATTATGGTATACTAACAGCAGACTGAAAAAGCTGCCCCTTGCGGGGCTTATCCGATACAAAAACGAGGAACACTATGAAAAAAGTCATTTCGGTCCGTTTCAAGGAAAACGGCAAAAGCTATTATTTTGATCCCGGTGATGCTGTCATCCACACCGGGGAATACGTTATTGTGGAGACTGCCCGCGGCGTGGAGTGCGGCGAGGTTGTGCAGGGCGTGCTGGAGCTGGCGGATGCCGCCGTACCCAAGGCGCTGAAACCCATCACCCGCATGGCCGACAGCGTGGATATCCGCCGGATGCGCCAGAACCGCGAGGACGAAAAGCGCGCCTACCACACCTGTCAGGAGTGCATCGCCCGCCACGGGCTGGAGATGAAGCTGGTGGAAGCCGAGTACACGCTGGACCGCTCTAAGATCATGTTCTACTTTACCGCCGACGGGCGGGTGGACTTCCGGGAACTGGTCAAGGATCTGGCCGGCATCTTCCACACCCGCATCGAGCTGCGCCAGATCGGCGTGCGCGACGAGAGCAAGATGATCGGTGGTCTGGGCATCTGCGGTCAGCCCTTCTGCTGCAGCCGCTTTTTGAAGGATTTCCAGCCCGTTTCCATCAAGATGGCCAAGGAGCAGGGGCTTTCGCTGAACCCCACCAAGATCAGCGGTGCCTGCGGCCGTCTGATGTGCTGCCTTGCCTACGAGGAGAGCGCCTACGAGTACCTGAACAGCATCATGCCCATGGTGGGCAGCACGGTGCGCACCCCGGACGGTCTGGGCACTGTGCTGGAGGTGAACCCGGTATCCGGCTACCTGAGGGTGCGCTGCGGCACCGAGAGCCTTGCGCCCCGGTACTACAAGGTGGGCGTGTGCGAGTACGTGAGCGGCGGCAAGCGTCCGCCCCGCCGTCCAGACCCGGACGATGATTACTCCGGCGTGCGCAACCCCGCCCCGGTGGTGGCAAGCTCCGACGACGAAAAACGCCCCGCCTGCCCCCGCCGCCGCAATAGCGAGAAGGAATGAGTGTCCGGGCAGTTAGTATTATAAAACTAACCACACTTCGTGATTTTCGCTAAAAATCTCCGGCAATTTTGGCTATAAGTTAGGCCGTGCTTTTGTGCAACCCCACAAAATATTTTATTTTGTTGTTGTGGCAGCACGGTTAGTCTTGCCTTTTCCGGCCTGCTTTGTTAGAATGCAGACAAGGATACAAATTCCGGGGGGCGTGCGTGGCCGTGCCAAGGTACGTTTCTTCATAATTACATCGGCACGGGATAAAAAAGGAGAGTTTATTATGGCACACAAGGTTTCTGACGCATGTGTTGGCTGCGGCGCTTGCGAGGGCGCTTGCCCGGTTGGCGCTATCACCATCGAGAACGGCGCTGCAGTTGTGAACGCTGATTCCTGCATCGATTGCGGTGCTTGCGAGGGTGCTTGCCCCACTGGTGCAATCGCTGCTGAATAATCAGTAGTTTTTGCTGAAAACGCATCAAAAAGGACTGCTGCACACCTGTGCAGCAGTCCTTTTTTGTGGTATCATAAAGTAAATTCATAAAAAACGCAGTTCGGTGCGTCTGCGGACGCGCCGAACTGCTGAATGAAAAACATTTTTCCGCTGCACATGGCCAAAGCACACGCGGCGGCCATTCCTGATCGTCCACCGCAAAAGAGGCACTGCACAAAATGCTGCGCAGCCGCCCCCTTTTTGTTTCATGCACAAATTCCGCAGGAAAATACCCTGCATTTTTTGGAAGGGAAACGACACACTGTCTATGGAACATTCTACGGAAGTTTTGTATAATAGAACTATGGTCTACTGCACCCCGGAGCACCGGTTCGGCTCGGACGCGCTGCTGCTGGCACGCTTCTGTGAGCCAAAACGCAGCCAGAAAGCCGCAGACCTGTGCTCCGGCTGCGGCATCGTGGCGCTGGAATGGCACGACCGGGGGCACCGCGGCCCCTGCACCGCGCTGGAGCTGCAGCCCGAGGGCAGCGCTCTGCTGGCGGCAGCGGTGGAAGAGCAGCAGCTTACCCACATCATCCCCGTCTGTGCCGACCTGCGCACATGGCGGCAGGACGAGGGGCAATTTGACGTGTGCGCGTGCAATCCCCCTTATTTTACCGAGGGGCCGCAGAGCAAAAACGCCGCCCACGCCCTTGCCCGGCACGAAAACACCTGCGCGCTTGAGGATGTCTGTGCCTGCGGCTTCCGGCTTTTGAAGGACGGTGGGCGGCTGGCGCTGTGCCACCGCCCCGAGCGCTTAGCCGAGGTGCTTGCCGTGCTGCGCGCCCACCGGCTGGAACCCAAGCGGCTGGCCTTTGTAAAGAACGCCCCGGAAAACGCCCCGTGGCTGTTCCTTGTGGAAGCCCAGAAGAACCGCAGGACCGGCCTGCGGGTGGAGCCGGACGTGCTCATCCGCGCCGGAGCGGCGCTGTACGGACGATAAATTCAGGAGGTAATTATGGCAGGAACTCTCTACATCGTGGCGACCCCCATCGGCAATCTGGAGGATATGCCGCCCCGGGTGGCTGCCACCTTTGGCGCGGCTGACTTTATTGCCGCCGAGGACACCCGTGTGACCATGAAGCTGCTGAATTATCTGGGGCTGAAAAAGCCCATGGTCAGCTACTACGAGCACGCCTTGCAGAAGGGCGAAGCCATTTTGCAGCGCATCGAGGCAGGGGAGAGCTGCGCCTTGTGCAGTGACGCCGGCATGCCCTGCGTGTCCGACCCGGGCGAGGTCATCGTGCGGGACGCGCTGGCGCGGGGCATCAAGGTGGTGCCCATCCCGGCCGCTTCTGCCTGCGTTACCGCACTGGCAGTCTCCGGGCAGGACACCTCCCGCTGGGTGTTCGAGGGCTTTCTGCCGGTGAACCGCAAACAGAAAAAAGAGCGTCTGGCCGAGCTTTTGCAGGAAAAACGCACCGTCATCTTTTACGAAGCGCCCCACAAGCTGCGCACCACGCTGGACGATCTGACCGCCGCCTTTGGCGCAGAGCGCAGCATTACCCTGTGCCGGGAGCTGACCAAGCTCCACGAGGAGATCTGGAAAACCACCCTGGGCGAAGCCGTGGAGCACTACCGCGCCGCCGAGCCCCGGGGCGAGTATGTGCTGGTGATGGCGGGGGCGCCCGCCGGTGCCGTCGACGAAGAGGAACTGACACTGGAACAGGCGGCCCAGCGCGCTTTTGCGCTGACCATTGAGGGTTTCAGCGCTTCTGCCGCCGCCAAGGCTGCTGCACAGGGCACAGCCTATTCCAAGAGCGAAGTGTACAAGCAGCTGCTGCTGTTGCAGCAGACTGCCGAATGAGTATAGAGGAGGATATTTTTCCGTGACAAAACTACTGGTCCTGAGCGACAGCCACGGCGCGCGTGACGCCATTAAGCGCATTTTGAACAAAGAGCAGAACAACGTGGATGCTGTGATCTTTTTGGGGGACGGCCTGCGGGATCTGGAGCAGGCGCTGGCCTTTTTCCCCCATCTGCGGGTGTATTCCGTGGCCGGCAACTGTGATTACGGTGCGCTGGAGCCGCTGGACGGCTTGGCGGGCTTCGATCAGACGGTGGTTTTCTATACGCACGGTCACATGTACGGCGTAAAATACGATCTGGATACGCTGGCAGATGCTGCCGCAGCCCGGGGGGCCGAGGTGGCGCTGTTCGGCCACTCCCATATTCCCCACGCGGAGCAGCGGGGCAATGTATTTTTGTTCAACCCCGGCTCCTGCGGGCGCTGCTACACCGGCCCGGACACCTACGGCCTGCTGACGCTAGAAAACGGCGCAGTGACCGCCTATGAGCACAAAGAGGTACCCAAGCAATGAGCATCAACGAAGTGCGCTATCTGCCGGAATGCGGCAGCACCAACGCCTATGTAAAAGAGCATTTTGAAGAGTTCGGCCCGGTGGCTGCGGTATATACCGAAAACCAGACCGCCGGGCGCGGGCGGCTTGGCCGCAGCTGGGTAAACGCCGAGGGCAAGGCGCTGTACTACACGGTCGCCATCAAGGAGCCGCTGGCGCAGCCCGCCACCCTGCCGCTGCTGGCAAGCCTTGCGGTGCGCCGCCAGTTGCAGCTGCGCTACGGCGTGGACTGCCAGATCAAGTGGCCCAACGACCTTTTGCTGAACGGTAAAAAAATCGTGGGCATCCTGTGCGAGAGCGTAAGCTACGGCTACCAGCAGCAGGGGCGCGGCATCCTGTGCGGCATCGGCATCAATCTTGCCCAGCCCCAGAGCTATTTTGACGCTGCCGACCTGCCCCACGGCACCTCGCTGGCTTTGCAGGGCGCTGCGGTGGATCTTGCCACCGATCCCACATGGCTGGCGGAGGGGCTGACCGACTTCGGCTTTGACCGCAGCCTGTACACCTTTGCCCGGGACGGCTTTGCGCCCTTCCGGGAGGAATACAAGGCCGCCTGCATCAATCTGGGCCGCCGGGTCACCTTTGACCTGCCGGACGGCAGTCAGGGTGCAGGCGAAGCCGTGGACGTGGACGCCGAGGGGCGTCTTGTAGTGCGCACCGATGCCGGGGAACAGCACGTTTTCACCGGGGAAGTGTCGGTGCACGGCATCTACGGAGCAGTATAATTATAAAAGGGGCAGATGCACAACCGTGCACCAGCCCCTTTTATCTTTGACGATTTGGAATGCGCGCCGCGTTCGCTTTGCGCAGTTTCAGCGGAAAAATTATTTTTAATTTCGCGTTTGTCGCGCTCTGCGGAGCGCTCCAAACGCCTTTTCACGAGAGGGGTTATCTTCTCTTCTTCATCTGGCGGCGGCGCTGGTTGAGGGTCAGTCCGCCGCCGCAGCGCAGGGTGACAAAGCCCAGTGCGCACAAAATCAAAATCAGGGCGCAGAGCAGCAGCAGGGTGGCCTTGATATCGGTGCGGAAGTCCGACACATACTCCCGGTGGGTCACAAGGTCTACCTGTCCCACCTCGTAGCCATCCAGATAGACGGTGGCGGTGCCCAGCTTCTGCCCCTCCTTGACGGTGGCAGATACGCTCTCGGGCAGGTCGAAGGAATAGCTCACCTTATCGTCGCTGTGGCCGTAGCCGCTGACCGGCGCGGCGGCATACAGCTCCACAGCTGGCTCGGTGCGGCACTTGGTCAGGTCTACGGTGGTCAGCACGGTTTGGGTATCCACCAGCGGCCGGTCGGCAAAGCTGGCAAAGGCCCAGTCAAAAAGGTCGTCACACGCGGTAAACAGGTGATCCAGCGTGTCGCAGCCAAGGATCACCAGCCCGTAGTTGTGGCCGTCCTGCTGGGCAAAGGCCACGATGCAGCGGCCTGCCAGCGTGGTAAAGCCGCCCTTGACCCACTGGACGTATTCCCGGTAGTTGGTGCTTTCGCTGTTCATCAGGCTGTTGGAGCTGCTGATGGTGTGCTCTGCCTTGCGCAGATTGGTGGCCGGCAGCACATAGCTGGCGGTGCCCGCCACCTGTGCAAAGGTCTGGTTTTCCGTGCAGGCGGCGGCGATCTTTGCCAGATCCTGCGCAGTGGACACGTTGCCGTAGTCAAACAGGCCGTGGGCACAGGTAAAGTTCGTGCCGGTGCAGCCCAGCTCCGCCGCCCGGGCGTTCATCTGCTGCACAAAACCCACCACGCTGCCCCCCACGTCCCACGCAATGACGCTGGCGGCGTCGTTGGCGCTGACGATGAGCATGGCGTTCAGCAGGTCGATGCGGCGCACGGTCTCGCCGATGCGCAGCCCTATGGTGGTGCCGTTGGCGTTCTGGATATCCTTGAACTCCTGCGTTAAATCGGTGGGCACGGTCACTTCACCGTTCAGGTCCTTGCCGCTTTCCACCAGCAGCAGGGCAGTCATCAGCTTGGTCAGGCTGGCCACATATTTCTGCTGGTCGGCGTTCTGGCTCAGGATGGTCTTGCCGGTGTCCGCGTTGAACAGATACACTGCCTCGGTCTCTGTTGCAGTCTGGACGGGCATGGGGTATACTGCAAATACCGGCAGCACTGCGCTGACGGCAACCGCCAGCGTGAGCACCAGTGCCGCCAACCGGCGGCAGAACGTGTTGTGAAGCATGAAGGTACCCCCTTGAATCCCGCTCCGGCAAAACCGGCGCGCACATTTTTGTTCCTTACTTATAAGAATACCATAAAAGAACCAAAAGAGAAAGGTGGTTTTTAACAATGTTCTTGTCTTTTTGTGGAAAAAAGCCCCGGGATGAAGGCGCAGCTTTTGTAGCCCCCAGCGCTACGGTGCAGGGGGATGTGGTTTTAAAGCCCGGCTCCACCGTCTGGTACGGTGCGGTGCTGCGCGGCGACGACGGCACGTTGACCATCGGCAAAAACAGCAACGTGCAGGACAACGCCGTGCTGCACACCGGCCCCGGGCTGGATGTGACGGTAGGGCGCGGAACGTCCGTCGGACACGGGGCCGTTGTGCACGGCTGCACGGTGGGCGACGGCTGCCTGATTGGGATGCACGCGACGATTTTGAACGGCGCGGTCATCGGGGACGGCTGCCTGATCGCCGCGGGGGCGCTTGTGCCGGAGAACATGCAGGTGCCCGCGGGGAGCCTTGTCATCGGCGTGCCCGGCAAGGTCGTGCGGCCCGTCAGCGCGGCACAGGCTGACGCCATCAAGGCCAACGAAGAAGAATATCTGGAATTGGCGAGGGCGCACGCAGAGGCAAAATAACCGCGGTATGCGCTTTTGCCGGGGACGTAGGGCAGGGTGCCCTCATCCCGCCGCGGAGGGGTCAAGACCCCTCCCTACAAATCGCTCGAAAACGGGGCTGCGCACTAAAAAAGCGCACCGCCCCCAGTCGGGAGCGGTGCGCAAAATATCCTTATGCTATGCCAGACTTACGCCAGCAGGGGCTTGCAGGCCTCGGCCAGCTTTTCCTTCTGGGCCTCGGCCTCGGCGAGGTCCTTGCCCTTGGTGGTGAAGTAGGTCTTGATCTTC
>OGMB01001072.1_pt1 | contig 12853 bp, 16 predicted proteins | sample 1573001 | NCBI WGS metagenome assembly OGMB01 (sample SAMEA2581921, study PRJEB24529) | metagenome | biome: Human gut stool | place: China | collected 2011
AGGAGAATTGCTTATGTCAAAGAAGAAATTGGGAATCGGGATAGCAGCGGTGGCAGTAGCCGGCGCAGGAGCAGCAGCTCTCACAGTTAAAAATCATAATAAGGCAAAAGTTCAGAAGGAGAAGGCTGCGGCTGAACATGCTGAGTACCGCAATACGGAGCGCGGAAAGCATGAGAAGAACAGTAAGGGAATCTATTATACAAATGGTAACTACGAGGCATTTGCCAGACCGAGAAAGCCGGAGGGCGTGGATGACAAGAACGCATATATAGTGGGAAGTGGTCTTGCATCACTGGCAGCAGCTTGCTTCCTTGTACGTGACGGACAGATGCCGGGCTCACATATCCATATTCTTGAGGCCATGGATATAGCGGGCGGTGCGTGCGATGGAATATTTGATCCTGCCAGAGGCTACGTCATGAGAGGTGGACGTGAGATGGAGAACCATTTCGAGTGCCTGTGGGATCTGTTCAGAAGTATACCTTCCATAGAGACACCAGGGGTATCGGTTCTTGACGAGTATTACTGGCTGAACAAGGAGGATCCAAATTACTCACTGTGCAGAGCAACAGTGAACAGAGGCAAGGATGCCCACACAGATGGCAAATTCAATCTGAGCCAGAAGGGCTGTATGGAAATCATGAAGCTCTTCATGACAAGGGACGAGGATCTGTATGACAGACGATAGAGGATGTATTCGACGATGAGGTATTTGATTCGACATTCTGGCTGTACTGGAGGACGATGTTCGCATTTGAGAACTGGCACAGCGCGCTGGAGATGAAACTTTACTTCCAGAGATTCATACATCACATCTCAGGACTTCCGGATTTCTCGGCCCTCAAGTTCACGAAGTACAACCAGTATGAGTCGCTGATCCTTCCGATGGTGAAGTATCTTGAGGCGGCGGGCGTGACATTCCAGTACAACACGGAGGTCACAAATGTCATATTTGACATGAGAGACGGCAAGAAGATAGCAAAGACCATAGAGTGCAGGGTAAACGGAGCTGAGAAGGGTATTCCACTCACTGAGAACGATCTTGTATTTGTCACAAATGGAAGCTGCACGGAGGGAACTATCTACGGTGATCAGAACCATGCGCCAAATGGTGACGCAGAGGTCAGGACAAGCGGCTGCTGGAGCCTGTGGAAGAACATAGCTGCACAGGATCCTTCATTTGGCCATCCTGAGAAGTTCTGTTCTGATATATCTAAGACAAACTGGGAGTCGGCCACAGTAACAACACTGGACGACAAGATCATCCCATACATCGTAGATATCTGCAAGCGTGATCCGAGAACAGGAAAGGTTGTCACGGGTGGTATAGTGAGCTGTCAGGATTCAAGCTGGCTGATGAGCTGGACCATCAACAGACAGGGACAGTTCAAGACCCAGGACAAGGATAAGGTGTGTGTATGGGTATATGGCCTGTTCACAGATGTTCCGGGCGATTATATCAAGAAGCCTATGAAGGACTGTACCGGTAAGGAGATCACGGAGGAGTGGCTCTATCATCTGGGTGTGCCAGAAGATGAGATCGAGGAACTGGCCACAAACAGCGCAGTCTGCGTGCCAACTATGATGCCATATATCACCGCGTTCTTCATGCCTAGAGCAAAGGGCGACAGACCAGATGTAATTCCGGACGGATGCACCAACTTTGCATTCCTCGGACAGTTCGCCGACACCCCTCGTGACACAGTGTTCACCACAGAGTATTCTGTCAGAACTGCCATGGAGGCTGTGTATGGACTTCTCGGCGTGGACAGAGGTGTTCCTGAGGTGTGGGGAAGTGTGTACGATATCCGTGAACTGCTGGACAGCTGTGTGAAGCTCATGGATGGCAAATCTCCGCTTGAGATAAATCTTGGACCTCTGAACAAGCTCAAGAGACCTATACTTAAGAAGATCCAGGGCACGGTGATTGAAAAGGTACTGAGAGACCACGATATTATAAAAGAGGGTATGCTGTAGGTTGAAGTTAATATAGAGTAATAAGAAAGTTCCATGTGTCTGCACGGTGCAGATGCATGGAACTTTTTATATGTTTGAATTAGTTTGGAGACGGTTGTTAATTGCTGTTTCTTTTAGAATATACAAAGCTGGCAACTAGCCAGATGAGGCAGGCGGTGTTTCCTGATGCCTGACTGAATACATAATCCAGTGTGGATATGTCGGCGCCCATGGCCTGTCTGATGTCAGGAATGAGCACAAATATAAGCTGCCATGTGATGATGTGAAATACGATCATGCTCCTCTTCATGACAGTTCTGCCTGCCAGCAGCGATATAAGACTTGTGAGCATGAGCAGTGCCGTAGGTATGTACACTATGCTGACGGCTGGAAAGAGCAGATTGTAGTAGTCGTCAACATATGCGATGGCCTGTTCTCTTCCAATGTGTTCAGACAGATAGGTTACCCAGTAAGCGAGTGTTCCCACGAGAAAATGCAGTGTTGCGGCGGACGCGACATACATGAGCCCTGCGTATTTGACGAGTGCCCTCGTCTTGCGGTACTTGGGAAGTATCTGCTCCGATATGGCGTCTATGCCAAATGCATAGAAGAACATACCGACAAGACCTGTCACAAGCAGCAGAGCCACTCTCCACAGCTGGAAATCCCCGTTCAGATATGCCCCCCTCACATAAAGTCCTTTGTCCGCGGGTGATGCGGGTACTATGCTGATACACAGATCCCCCACGATCAGGAGCGCTGCGCCGAGCGCGCCCAGCAGGCAGTTCCTTTGGTATTTAATTTTTTCTTTCTGTTCCATGTAATCCCCCTTGTAAATAATCTATATGGTTAGCACAAACTAACTAGAGCATATCATATACGAGGAGATAATTGAAGAAATATTTGCCAAAAACAAGTCGCGCCAATGGGGAAAGAAAATTGACTTTTTTCGTGTATAAAAATATACTTTCCATATATATACAATAAAAGATGCTTAAGAATGGAGGTACATTATGAGGGGAAGATGGAAAAAGGAGATTTTGTTATTTGTGATAGGTGCAGTATGGGGATTCATATATTGGGGCAATACGGTGTGGAATCCTGATGTGCAGTACCTCTTGCAAGATATAAAACATATAAAATTGCCGCTTAACTGGCATTGGATATTTGACTCAGGTGTGCATCTTGGCATAGCGGCTCTTGTGTTGGCGGTTGGCACACTGTTGATTCTATGGATACTGCGCTTTTTATCAGATTCACGTAACACACATGGGTTGATCATAGCCGGCCAGTGGTTCACAGATCTGATCTTATGTTCATTTCTGACTGGCGTGATCCTGTTCTATTTTAATAAATGTTTCCTATACAAGATTATTGGCGATAAAGGTGATGTCGTATTTTCCATAGCATATTTGTTTGTATACATATTGATATATATGATACTGTGTTCATGGTTTGATATATCCATTGAGAGGGTACAGAGAAAACCAAAGAAGAATTGCAGTCTGCTTATATGTCAGGTTCAGAATCGTGAGACATTTATGGATGTCAAGGAACTAGTAAAGAATTGCAAGTACACAGAGTGCTATACGTTGATGAAAAATAATCAGGAGAGATTGTCTCCAAAACAGTTCTGGGTCATAAGGGAGACGAACTTTACAGGGAAAAAGATGACAGCCGAGTGGAGATATTATGCAAATGGTGACTATGTAGAACTGGATGATGAAGAGCTTGCGACCAGGTTGCTGCTTGCTGAGAATGCAAAGAATATAGACTGGCAGTTATAATCGTATATAATGTTGTTAGTCTATGATATAAAAGACACGAGAGAGAAGTAAATATGAAAAAGATAGAGATAAACGACAAATGGATGCAGAAGACCAGTGTTGTGTGGTTCGGTGCCATGCTGTGCTGCCTGTTGTGGGGAAGTGCGTTTCCTTGTATAAAGATAGGTTATGGACTGTGGAATATAGAGAGTGCGGATACGTCGGCACAGATACTGTTCGCCGGTATGCGATTCGTGCTGGCGGGAATCCTTGCCGTGATATTTGGAAGTCTGCTGGAAGGAAAGTTCATAAAGCCGGAGAAGGGCTGCGCCGGCAAAATAGTGTGGCTTGCTATGCTGCAGACAGTCATACAATACCTGTTCTTTTATATAGGTCTCGCGCACACAAGCGGAGTCAAGGCCTCGATCATAGAGGCAGTAAATGTATTCGTTGCCATCATAGTGTCAGGATTCATATTCCATCAGGAAAATGTAACTGCGAAGAAGATGCTTGGCTGTCTGGTTGGATTTGCGGGAGTTGTACTTATAAACATGAATGGAATGAATTTCCATATGAGCTTGTCAGGTGAGGGTGCGATATTTTTGTCGACAGTGGCTTATGCATTTTCATCGGTGTTCCTGAAGCGATATTCGGTAAAACACAATCCGGTTATGCTCAGTGGCTACCAGTTTATAGTTGGCGGAATTATTCTGTCGGCTGCCGGTTTTGCCATGGGAGGCAGACTCAGCACCGTATCCACAGGTGGAGTTTTGATGCTCATATATCTGGCTCTTGTATCGGCGGTGGCATATTCTCTGTGGGGAATGCTGCTCAAGTATAATCCTATATCAAGGGTTGCAGTATTTGGATTTATGAATCCGGTGTTCGGCGTGATACTGTCGGCATGGCTGCTCCGCGAGGGCGCACAGGCGCTTGGTCCGGTAAGCCTGGTGTCGCTAGTGCTGGTGTGCACAGGAATATACATAGTGAACAGCAGAGAACGGAGCGAGAAAGATTAATTGTATTTGCGTCTGGAGGCGTGCGAGAGATAGATTGTGTTTGTGACAGACAGTGCGCGAAATATTCAATGTATCCGCGACATGAAACGTGCAAAAGAGGGTAAGGAGACAGTAGTAATTATGAAGATGACAACACTTTGTTACATAGAGAAAGATGGAAGATACCTGATGCTCCACAGGACAAAGAAGGAGAAGGACATCAATAAGGGCAAATGGATCGGTGTGGGTGGACATGCCGAGGATGGTGAGAGTCCTGAAGACTGCCTTCTCAGGGAGATAAAGGAGGAGACGGGACTTACGCTTACATCATATCGATTCAGAGGTCTGGTGACATTTATAAGCAATGAGTGCGAGAATGAGCTTATGTGCCTGTTCACCGCAGATGGATTTGAGGGGGATGTCCAGATATGCGATGAGGGTGATCTTCAATGGATAGATAAAGAGATCGTGCCAACACTTCCGACGTGGAGCGGGGATGCGATATTTCTGAAATTGCTACTTGAAGGGGAGAAGAGATTTTTCTCACTCAAGCTCGTATATGAGGGAAGTGAGCTGGTGGAGCACAGGCTGGAATTCTATTGAGAAGGAACGTCCCCACATGAGGAGGAGTGACAATATATGAAGTATTTATAATTCCGTTTTGCCGGACTGAAAAATCAAGTGTAGGAGGATACATGACATGAAATATACGAATAAGCATATAAAAGAAGAATACAAATTAAATCAAATAGGGCGGACAATTGGAATGATCCTCTTAGTGATAGGAATATTATTGGTGGGATTTGGAATGATTCAGACAAAGAGAAAGATGGATTATGTCCGACCATTTGAACAGGTATTACAGGAAGAATCCAATCCTGCGAATCAGACAGCTTATATTGATATTATCCGGGTACCGGAGAAGTTGGCAGAAAATAAATATGAGGGATATTACCTTGCAACGGCCGCAGAGGAAAGTTATATTGTAGAGATGCAACCGGAACAGTTTGTAGATTTGAAGCAGAGAGTGGAAGAGAACGGTACGGCAAGAGTGGAAGGCATGACGAAAGTTGTGATTGACGAGAACGTTAAAAAAATAGTAAGTGAGTATATCAATCACAAATTTATTGCTATGCGTATGACGAAGCTTACCTATGGAAAAATACTCAAAGAAGGATATTTTGTGAATCTGGATATCGGAGGCATCTTAATATTGATTGGAATTTTGCTTGTATTAACACAGGTGCGTACGATTAAAAAATACAGACATCCATTGGCAGCGCAGATTGACGAAGAATGTAATCAGCCGGACGCTTTCTGGTTAAAAGATTTTAGGATTTATTTGACAAAGAGCTTTCTTGTATCTGTATATGGTGGAAAGTTGACTGCACTGGATCTGGCAAAGGTACAAATTATAAGACTTTTTGAAACAGTGAAGGGGAGTTTGAGTGTTATCACTTTGGAGGTAACGACAACAGAACAGGAGAAAATAACTGTCAGCGAAAATAATGTTTATTTTTTTACAATGAATGAAGAAGAGATTGCTTATCTGACAGAAATATTTGGCAAAAGAAATATTGAATTTGTTTGTGAGATTCAACCGGAAGAAGAAATCGATGAAGACGAAGAGTTTTGAAACGGAAAATATACATGGGAAAATTAGAATTGACCGAGCTGAAAGCGAGGGATGCTTCTTGTCCGAAGGGCAAGAAGATGGAACGTAAAATAACTTTGATAAATCGGTATTTTCTGATTTTGTGAACTCCGATTTTATATACTATGTGAGGTAATCAAAACATGACAAATAAAGAGATACTTGAAATTGCAATGCATCAATCTGCCTACGATACGAATGCGAAAGCTTCGGATTTTCTTATGGACAAAAATGTGTTTGTAAAGTCTGAGATTGGGCCTTTGGCAAGAAAATATTATAAAGAACCTATTGCCTGTAATTTGGTTTCATATGGAAATAATATAGTTGCGTCCGTAAAAGATGAATATAGAGAAATTGTCGAAAACTATTTAAGCAAATATGAGTTTTATCATTGTTTTGAAACTCCTAATATGCATTGGTTAGATGAACGGATGAAAGAAAACGGATACCGTGTTTGTTTTATGGCAGAGTATTTTTTACCGGATGTTAATGTCTTGAAGAGAAGAGAAAGCAACTATTCTCTTAAGGTGTTGGAACAAAAGGATTTCGCAAATTTATATCTTCCAATCTGGAGCAATGCACTTTGTGAAGATAGAAAGCAACTGGATGTTCTTGGGGTTGGTGCTTATGATAATGGGAAACTGATCGGTCTTGCAGCTTGTTCTGCAGATTGCGATGATATGTGGCAAATTGGAGTTGATGTTTTGCCAGAGTATCGCAGGCAGGGGATTGCTTCCTCTTTAACCAGTAATTTGGCAATAGAGATAATGGATAGAGGAAAGGTGCCGTTTTATTGTTGTGCATGGTCGAATCTTAAATCTGTTAAAAATGCATTACGGAGTGGTTTTGTGCCGGGTTGGGTGGAGATGACCGTAAAAGCTGCAAGCTTAGTTGAGAATATGAATAAATAACAACTTGAAATTTAGAGGAGGCAATGCAATGGATATTTCCTATAATTGTGAAAATCAAAAATTTAATTATAGAGTATGTGCCATGATAATCGCGGAAAATAAAATTTTAGCGATGCACGATGAACGTTCACCCTATTTTTATCTTCCGGGTGGAAGAGTTAAGATGGGTGAAACTGCTGAGCAAGCAGTGGTTCGGGAAGCTCAGGAAGAACTTGGTGTAACTCCAAAGATTACACGTCCATTATGGCTCAATCAGGCTTTTTTTACCGAAGATGTGGATAATCTACATTATCATGAACTGTGTATTTATTTTCTGGTGGATATTTCAGAGACAACTCTACTGGAAAGAGGAAACGTCTTTACTCTGACAGAAGGAAAGCATATCCATACTTTTGAATGGCTGGAGTTTGATAGATTGAAAGATGAATATTTTTATCCGCTTTTCCTGAAAAAAGCGATTTACGATCTTCCCGATGAATTCACCCTTCTCACGGAATTAGAGTAACAAATTCCGGTTTATTATTCGCCCAAAGATGTTAATCGGTATATGGTATATTTAGAAGATGCGCAATAGAGGCAGTTATTATGATAAGAAAATTACAAAAAGCAGATATAATGAAAGTGGCAGACATGTGGCTGGATACTAATATAAAAGCACATAATTTTATCCCGGCGCAATACTGGGAGAGTTATTATGAGCCGGTAAAAGAAATGTTGCTACAGGCAGAAGTCTATGTGTATGAAAACAATGGGGAGATACAAGGTTTTATTGGATTAAACGGAGAATATGTGGAAGGCATTTTTGTTTGTGATAGATTGCAGTCACAGGGCATAGGCAAACTTCTGCTGGATTTTGTAAAGGAAAGCAGAACGGAGTTAAGCTTACATGTGTATCAGAAAAATATAAGGGCTATACGTTTTTACCAGAGAGAGGGCTTTGAAATTCAAAATGAAGGTATGGACGAAGCTACAGGCGAAAAAGATTATGTAATGGCATGGCGGTAGATTTGCGTAAATGAATTTTTTACAGAAACTACAATTAATTCGTAAGAATAAAGGCTACACGCAAGAAGAACTGGCAGGAAAACTGGACGTATCCAGACAGGCTGTAGCGAATATGCTGCCTGCATGAACGAAACGGATTCGACGAGATTAAATTCTCATGACTTCACGTACAGCAATGGTCCTTATACCTATCATGATACATATGTTGGCGGAGAGCAGTTTGCCGGTGAAGAAGCCATATGGTATGTAGGTAAATCTGAACTACATAGGACGCATTTTGAGCCAGAATTTCAGTGGTGATTTCTTAAAAAAAGGTATATGAATGTTATTTTCATGGTGGAATTATGAAGTGATTCCAGAAAAACTTCCGTCTTTACGCATAGTCCCTGATTGATTTTTTATATAAAAAGAGGTAAGATAATAGGTAAGATAATAAGCAAGATGGGAGGGACTGGAATGAGTGATTATGTGCCACCATTTACCATCTCAAATACAATGCTGGAACTTGTTTCGGAGATATCTGAAAAAGTTGGCAGAATTAACGGCCATAAGGAATTGGAAAACAAACCTTACCTTAGAAGAAACAACCGAATCAGATCTATTCATTCTTCGTTAAAGATAGAAGCTAATTCACTGTCTTTATCAGAAGTAAGAGATGTTATAAACGGACATTTGGTAATGGGTGATCAGAAAGAAATTCAAGAGGTAAAAAATGCATATGAGGCATATAAACATGTAGCAGATATAAATCCCTCCAGTATATCAGATTTAAAGAAAATACATGGCATTATGACATTTAAGACGGTTAGGGAATCGGGAACGTTTAGAAAAGGCGAAGAAGGTGTATTCTCGGGAGATGAGTGTATTTTTGTTGCGCCACCGCCACGCATGGTTGATGAATTAATGAATAATTTATTGACTTGGGTAAAAAAGAGTGAAGGCTCTGTGCATCCACTGATACTTTCCTCGGTATTTCATTACGAATTTGTCTTTATTCATCCGTTTTCGGATGGAAATGGCAGGATGGCGAGGTTATGGAATACCGTAATTCTATATCGTTGGAGGGATATATTTGAATACATTCCGCTTGAAAGTCAGATAGAAAAATATCAGGCAGAATACTATGATGCCATTGCAAAATGTCATGAAAATGGAAATTCAAATATTTTTATTGAATTTATGTTGAATATGATTAGTCAGATACTTGATGAAGTTATAATCCAGATAAGTAAATCTAATACAGACATCTCGGAATATGTTAAACGATTGCTTGAAGTAATGGAATATGATGTTCCCTATACCGCAAATACTATTATGGATTTACTTGGATTAAAGTCAAAAGAAACTTTTAGAAAAAATTATATCAATCCGGCAATGGATTTGGGGCTTGTAAGGATGACTTTACCGGATAAACCCAATAGCAGAAATCAAAGATATGTAAAGCAGTAACTTTGAGGTGAAGTATGTATATTTGCAAGGATAGTGTTTTTGACCTGGTTTTTGACCTTTGCAGGTACTGTATTCACGGGAGAATGAGTTTGATAAATCGGAATTTGGAGGAATAATGATGAAGTGCAATATTTGCTCACTATATATATGTGTAGAAGATATGAATAGAGCGATAAAGTTCTATGAAGATTTTTTCGAACAGCCGGTTACCGAACGTGATAAATTATACAGCATATTTGATATAAATGGGTTCCGGTTTGGTTTATTTGCATACACCATTGTTAATGAAAGTCATACTTTTGGAAGTAATTGTTTGCCGAGTATCAGCGTAGAAAGCTATGATATGCTTATTTCTAAAATTCAAGAAAAGGAAATTTGTTTTCCGTTAACTAAAATAGGTAGGAATTGGGTTGCCGAATTTGTTGACTCAGAAGGTAATCATATTGAAATAACAACACCAATATAACAACTTCAAGTTTGTAGAATCAAGAAAATCGGAATTTGATGGTGAGAAGATATGTCTTTAAATATGCGAAAGCATTACATTGATAATTTAAGATGGATTATACTTTTGATACTTATACCATATCATGCAGCAATGGCATGGAATTCATGGGGCGAACCGAATTATATTTACTTTGAAAATAATCGAGTAATAAGTAGTATTATTGTATTTTTTGGTCCCTATTTTATGCCTCTGTTATTTGTGTTGTCAGGTGTAAGTACGAAATTTGCATTGCAAAAGAGAACAAATAAGGAGTATTTGATTGAGAGAGTAAAAAGGTTACTTATCCCCCTTTTGTTTGGAACAATAGTTTTAATGCCGATTATGACATATATGGCAGATAAATTTAATTGTTCTTATAATGGTGGTTTGCTAAAACATTATGCTATATTTTTTACAAAATATACGGATTTGATAGGGGCAGATGGTGGCTTTTCGTTTGGACAGTTTTGGTTTTTATTATATCTGCTGGTTATTTCGGTTGTAGGTATTTGTGTAATTACACTGTTGAATAAGATAATTGTTAAGTCGAAGCAAACGATTCCGTTCTGGATGGTTTTAGTATTGGGTTTACCATTACCACTGCTAAGTGAACTGCTTTCTATAGGTGGGAAAAGCTTTGTGGAATATACATATCTATTTTTGATTGGTTATTATGTATTTGCAGATGAAGAAGTAGTTGATAAAGCAGAGAAGAATAATTTATTATTGTTTGGTGTTGGACTAATAGCGACCATTTTGAATGTTTATCTTTTTGTTTGGTCAGATGTGGAATTGACATTTTTAAACATTATTACAAAATATGTTTCAGAGTGGATTATGGTAATTGCTTTAATAGGCTTAGCAAAAAGATATTTAAATTTTGGAGGTAAAACTTCAGATTATATGAATAAAAGGTCATTTTTATTTTATATCTATCATTTTATCTGGGTTGTTCTGTTTCAGTACATATTATATGGTTTTGTTGGAAATAAAACCGTTGTATTGTTTATTGGCTCGGTGCTAATGTCTTATTTGATGACATCTATTTGTTGCGAGATTAGTATCAGAGTACCTGGTTTGTGTTTTCTGACAGGAACAAAATATACTGCAAATAAGTGATTGAACAGACCGTGAAATTCCAGTTTTTGAAACTGAGAAATCGGAATTTGAGAAGGTAAATGAATGGGATACCACGATATAAGATACCCTGGAGGAATATGATAATGTCGAAAGATGAGTATTTGATAACCGATACGCCCCTCAAAGCGTTGACGGTTTTTGCAATGCCAATGATTCTTGGAAGTTTTTTTCAGCAAATATACAATATGGCCGACTCTATTATTGTCGGCCAGTTTGTTGGTTCTTCCGCACTTGCAGCTGTCGGTGCATGTGCAGCATTGACCAATGTGTTCATTTGTGTGGCACTGGGAGCCGGTGTCGGAGCCGGTGTGCTTGTGAGCCGTTATTTCGGAGCCAGGGAGTATGGCAAAATGAAAACAATCGTGTCAACCTCCTTGATTAGCTTTTTGCTTCTAAGTATAGTCCTTGGTGTTTTTGGCTTTTTCTTCGCCAACTCGATGATGAGTGGACTGCAAACCCCTGCCGACATACTGGATGATGCAGTACTGTATCTGCGGGTCTATTTTGTGGGCTTTCCGTTTCTGTTTATGTATAACATTCTTTCTACCATGTTCACCTCAATCGGCGAATCCAAAATTCCGCTAGGACTGCTGATTTTTTCGTCCATCCTGAATATTTTAATGGATATTTGGATGGTAGCCGGGCTAGGTCTCGGTGTGTTCGGTGCGGCTATTGCAACCCTGATTGCACAGGGAATTTCCGCAGTGTTTTCGTTTTTGATTTTCTTTGCACGGATGCAGCAATATAAAAGCCCCTTTAACAGGTTTGAACGGCAGGAACTGTATTCCATGCTTCGCATTGCGGTGCCGTCGGTTTTACAGCAGTCCACAGTGTCCATCGGTATGATGATTGTGCAGGCAGTGGTAAATCCTTTCGGTACACAGGCACTCGCCGGGTATACAGCAACGATGAGGGTGGAAAATGTTTTTTCATTGATCTTTGTATCCATCGGCAATGCGGTTTCGCCGTTTGTTTCCCAAAACCTTGGCGCAGGCAAACCCCAACGCATCAAAAAAGGCTACCATGCAGCGCTGGTGCTGGACGTGTGCTTTGCCGTTCTTGCCTTTCTCGTCATTGAAATGCTACACACGCAGATCTCCTCGCTGTTCTTAGGAAAAGACGGAACGGTGTTGGCCTATCAGGTGTCTGGTGATTATATGAGGTGGCTTGGTTACTTTTTCATCTTCATGGGTATCAAGATGGCAACCGATGGAGTTCTTCGAGGTCTCGGAATTATGCGTCCGTTCCTCGTTGCAAACATAGTGAATCTTGCGATTCGTCTGTCCGTTGCCCTAATCTGTGCACCACGTTTCGGCATTGCCTTTGTCTGGCTTGCTGTACCAGCTGGCTGGCTTGCAAACTTTTTAATCTCCTATGTGGCTCTCAGGAGATCATGGCCGACTGATAAAATGGCATCCATTAGTTAACTTCAAGTTTGTGATGGTAGATAATATGGAATGGTTTAATGTTTTTGGGCTGATTTTTAT
>OGMB01001084.1_pt1 | contig 12747 bp, 10 predicted proteins | sample 1573001 | NCBI WGS metagenome assembly OGMB01 (sample SAMEA2581921, study PRJEB24529) | metagenome | biome: Human gut stool | place: China | collected 2011
CCGGCCTGCCGGAACATTTCGCCGATGGCTTGGGAATCTTTTTCGATTTTTCCTTTTCCCGACTGGGGGTTATAGAGAAATAGAACTTGTTTCATTCGTACGCAATGGGATTATTCTGGAATCATCATTTCTTGCATCGCCGGCGAGCAGTAAATTTCGTAGCCGTCTTTCCCGTCGTCGAGGATAAAATAGACCTTCGCGTCGGGAATTTTCCGGGAGAGGGCGATGGCCTTGTTCGCGCCCAGGCTCAAATACATGGTCGCCATGGCGTCGGCTTCGGCGCAGTTGTCCGCGACCACGGTGGCGGAAAGCAATCGTGACGTGACGCTGCGGCCCGTTGTCGGGTCGATCGTGTGGGATATCTTATTGCCTGCGGCGTCGCGGTAGAAGCGGCGGTAGTTGCCCGAAGTGGCCAGGCCTCCTTCGCTCATGCGGATACGTCCGGTGAGATAGGCGCCGTCGGACATATTGCCGTCGAAGGGAGTTTCTATGCCGATCCGCCAGGGAATGCCTTTGCTGCTGACACCCTGGCAGCGGCATTCGCCGCCGATCTCCACCAGATAGTTCTTCGCGCCGCAGCGCTCCATGAGGGCCGCGACCAGATCGACCGTATAGCCCTTGGCGATCGAGTTGAAATCGAGCTGTACGCGGGGATCGTCATTCACGAGCCTGCCGTCCCGGATATGGACGCGCCGGTAACCTACGAATTGCAGGAGCGAATCGAGGTTCGGGGTGCGTTCCGCCTCGTGCCCGGCGAATCCCCAGGCATCGACCAGCGGCTTGACCGTCACGTCGTAGTGACCTTCGCTCAAGCGGCTGAACCGTTCGGCCAGACGGAGGTTGTAGATGATATGTTCGTCGAGCGAGTCGGTCTCTCCCCGGTTGATGCGGCTCAGCAGGGAGGTGGAGTCGAAAATCGACATCGAAGCCTTGGCTTCGGCGTCGATTTGCATAATGGCCCGGTAGAGTTCCTGTGCGGTGCAGTCCGTGATGTCGCCCGTTGCCTGGAAAGTCGTACCCAGCATCGCGCCGCTTGCCGTAAGGTACTCTGCGCGGCGGTCGCAGCTCGCTGCAAGGACCAGAACGATAACGGTGTAGAGCAGCAGGGCGATCTTTTTCATGTTCTATGTGTCTTCTTTTTTGGCAAAAATAGTGTTTTTCGCTCCGGTTTGCAAAAAAAGAGGGCTCTTCAGCTAAAAAATTGTATTCGTTTAAGTTGGTTATTGTGAATTAAGTTCGTACCTTTGCGCCACGCTCTGGCGTTATTCACGGTAAGGGGAATGCGTCGTAGAGTGGAACTAAATAAACTTTTGAAAATGGGTTATTTATCAGCTGAAAAAAAGCAGGAGCTTTTCGGTAAGTACGGAAAGTCCAACACCGACACGGGTTCTCCCGAGAGCCAGATCGCGCTGTTCTCGTTCCGTATCAACCACCTTACGGAACACCTTCGTAGCAACAAACACGACTTCGGTACACAGCGTGCGTTGCTGCGTCTGGTCGGCAAGCGCCGCCAGTTGCTGGAGTATTTGAAAGAGGTCGATATCGAGCGCTACCGAGCAATCATCAAGACGCTCAATCTCCGTAAATAGTCCCGGAGGCAGAAAAATGGGGTTGGCCAAAGTTTCTTTTGGCAGCCCCATTTGTAATTTGGAACATACATTTTGACGTAAAAATATCTATGGAAGAAAAGAAGTTGTACAATGCAGTCCGGAAGACGATCACGCTGGCAGACGGCCGCGAAATCATGATCGAAACGGGCAAACTGGCCAAGCAGGCCGACGGCTCCGTCGTGGTGAAGATGGGAGATACGATGCTCCTGGGAACGGTGGTAGCCGCCAAGGACGCGAAACCCGACACTGATTTTATGCCGCTCCAGGTGGAGTATAAGGAGAAATATGCCGCTTGCGGTCGCTATCCCGGCGGTTTCATGAAGCGTGAGGGCAAGGCTAACGACAGCGAGATCCTCGTAGCCCGTCTGATCGACCGTGCGCTGCGTCCCCTGTTTCCGTCGGACTATCACGCCGAGGTATATGTGACCGTAAACCTGATTTCGGCGGACAAAGATATTCAGCCCGATGCTCTGGCCGGACTGGCCGCATCGGCTGCACTGGCTGTTTCGGACATCCCGTTCGGCGGTCCGATTTCGGAGGTGCGTGTGGCCCGTATCGGCGGTCAGTACGTCATCAACCCGGCCTTCTCGCAGATGCAGGACGCCGATCTGGACATCATGGTCGGCGGTACCATCGACAATATTCTGATGGTCGAGGGCGAGATGAAGGAGGTGTCCGAGGAGGTGATGCTCGGAGCTATCAAGTTCGCTCACGAAGAGATTAAGAAACACTGTGCCGTACAGATCGAACTTTCGAAGGAGCTGGGCAAGGACGTGAAACGGACCTATTGCCACGAGGTGAATGATGAAGAGCTGCGTCAGACCATCATTCGGGAGCTTTACGACAAGGCTTACGCCATCGCCACCAGCGGTACGATGAAGCATGAGCGCGAAGATGCCTTCAATGCGCTGGAGGCCGAGTTCGCCACCCGTTTTTCGGAAGAGGAGCTGGTCGAGAAGGCACCGCTGATTCACAAATATTTCCACGACGACGTACAGAAGAAGGCCATGCGCAACATGATCCTCGACGAGGGCAAGCGCTTGGACGGCCGCCGCACGGACGAAATCCGCCCCATCTGGTGCGAGGTGGGCTACCTGCCCGCCGCTCACGGTTCGGCGATCTTCACGCGCGGTGAAACGCAGTCGCTGACTACGGTGACCCTCGGTACGAAGATGGATGAGAAGGTCAAGGACGAAGTGCTGGTACAGGGTACCGAGCAATTCGTGCTGCACTATAATTTCCCGCCTTTCTCGACGGGCGAGGCCAAAGCCGCCCGCGGCCTGAGCCGCCGCGAGATCGGTCATGGCCATCTGGCATGGCGCGCACTGAAGCCGATGGTTCCCGTCGGAGAGGAAAATCCTTATGCCGTGCGTGTGGTGTCGGATATTCTCGAGTCGAACGGCTCGTCGTCGATGGCGACGGTTTGTGCCGGTACGCTGGCGCTGATGGATGCCGGCGTGAAACTCAAGAAACCCGTTTCGGGTATCGCCATGGGTCTGATTTCGGATTCCGCTACCGGTCGTTGGGCGGTGCTTTCCGACATCCTGGGCGATGAGGACCACCTGGGCGACATGGACTTCAAGGTGACGGGTACCAAGGACGGTATCACGGCTACCCAGATGGATATCAAGGTCGATGGCCTTTCGTACGAGGTGCTGGCCAAGGCGCTGGAACAGGCTCGCGTGGGCCGTATGCACATTCTGGGTAAGCTGACGGAGTGTATCGCCGAGCCGCGTGCGGATTACCGTCCGTTCGTGCCGCGTATCGTACAGATCACCATCCCGCAGGATATGATCGGTGCCGTGATCGGTCCCGGCGGCAAGGTGATCCAGGATATTCAGAAGACGACGGGTACGACCATTACCATCACCGAAACCGACAACAAGGGCGTCGTGGATATCTTCGGTCTGGACAAGGAGGCGATGGATGCAGCCCTGTCCCGCATCAAGAGCATCGTGGCGCAGCCCGAGGTCGGCGATGTATATAACGGCAAGGTTCGTTCGATCATGCCGTTCGGTGCGTTCGTCGAGATCATGCCGGGCAAGGACGCCCTGCTGCACATCTCGGAGATCGACTACAAGCGTTTCGAAACGATGGAGGAGACCGGCCTGAAAGAGGGGGATATGATCGAGGTGAAAGTCATCGGCATCGATCCCAAGACCAACAAGCTCAAGCTGTCGCACCGCGTGCTGATTCCGCAGCCCGAAGGCTGGACGGAGCCGGAGCGCCGTCCCCGCGAGCGCGGCGATCGCCCGCGCCGCCGTCCTGAGCACAAGGAGTAGAACTCTGCGGGTCCGGATCGCTGCTACGGAGATAATTTCGGTTTTGTTCGGAAATTTTGGCCGGAATATTGTACAATGTTTGTAGATAATTTTTATATTTGCATTACTCCGTAGCTTTTGTGGGGCAGATAAAACAGGCATAAATAGAAAAAGAAAGGATTTAACATTTAATTTTTAAAAGATTAGTTTATGAAAAAGCTGATGAAATTGAGCTTGCTGCTCGTGGTCGTTGCTTTGACGTTTTCGAGCTGTAATTGCTTCAAGAAGATGGCAAAGAACAGCGATGATGTATCGCTGACGTGTGCACCTGAAGTGCTGGTACTGAATAACGGTGTGGTTGCCGCCGACATTACGGCACAGTTCCCCGTGAAGTACTTCAACCCCAAAGCTATCGTGAAGGTTACTCCGGTGATGGTATTCGAGGGCGGAGAAGTTGCCGGTACTCCGAAATTCTTCCAGGGTTCGAAAGTGAAAGAGAACTATACGGTCGTTGATAAGAAGACGGGCGGTGTGTTCACCATGCATGTCGAGTTCCCTTACGATGAGCGTATGCAGATTTCCGAACTCCAGTTGCGTGTCGAGGCTAAATGTCCGGGTAGCGACGAGTTTACGCTGGTTAATGCCAATACGGGCAAGGTCGTGAAGGCCAAGGAGCTCGAGGCTAACCCCGCAATCGTACGCGAGTGCGGTCTGGTCGTTGCCGAGGGTGTGAATACCCTGCAGCAGGATCTGGCTTACGCCGATGCGATGGCAGCTCTGCCGAGCGACTACAAACGCGTGACTACCAGCGTGGACAAGACCGAGATCCTCTATGCGATCAACAAGGCTAACGTAACCAAGAAAGCGCTGAAAGACGCCGATCTGGAGGCATTCCAGGCGAATGTGGATGAGAACCTGAAAAACGACCGTGCTACCCAGCATGTTGCCGTGAAGGGTTATGCTTCTCCCGACGGTCCCGTGAAGTTCAACGACACGCTGTCGAAGGAGCGTAGCGAATCGGGCGACAAAGTTCTTGCGAAACTGCTGAAAAATTCGGGTCTGGATATCGACGTTGCCGCTTACGGTGAGGACTGGGAAGGTTTCAAGGAGCTGGTTTCGAAGTCGAACATCAAAGACAAGGATCTGATTCTCCAAGTTTTGAGCATGTACTCCTCTTCGACGCAGCGCGAGGATGAGATCAAGAACATGTCTTCCGTATTCAACGAGCTGAAGAAAGACATTCTGCCGCAGCTCCGTCGTTCGGTGATCGTGAACACCATCGATCTGGAGGGCAAGACCGACGCCGAGATGATGGCGCTTGTCGAGGCTGGCAAGCTGGATCAGCTCAACCTGAATGAGCTGCTCTTCGTTGCGGAGTCGATCGCACAGGACAACGCTACCAAGAACATCGTATTGGCTTATGCTGCCGAGAAGTATAACGACGCCCGCGCTTACAACAACCTGGGTATCGTTCTTACGGAGGAAGGCCGCACGGCTGATGCTTTGAAATGCTTCCAGAAGGCCGCTCAGTTGGGCGAGGCTTCCGAGGCGCTGAACACCAACCTGGCTCTTGCCAACTTGGCGAACGGCAATATGGCAGAGGCTCAGAAGTATGCCAAGGGCGCTGATGCAAAGGCGAAGAGCCTGGTCAATGCAGCACAGGGTAACTACAACGACGCTGCCAAGCAGCTCGACGGTATGAATGCCGCTATCGCTAACACGATGAACAAGGACTATGCGGCTGCAAAGCGTGCTATCGCTAAGGATATGAGCGCAGAGGCCGATTACCTGCGTGCCGTGATCGCTTCGGAAGAGGGCGATATGAGAACGGCAGAGGCACAGTTGAAGAGCGCCGTGAAGAAGGATGAGAAGATGGCGAAGAAAGCCATGAAGGATATCCACTTCAAGAAACTCTTCGAAGAGGGTCTGAAGTTCTAATCCGTTCGGATTCGATGAAAAATATCCGCACCGGAAACGGTGCGGATATTTTTTGTCTCGATTTATTGAGCTTGTTCGATTATTGGTCGTATTTTCGTCCGCCTTTCTTCAAGACAGGCATTTTTAGGCCCATGTCGGTTCATAAATACGGTTGGCGACCGGGAGGATCAGTTCCGAATTTGGATCCCAACAAGGATTCCGAGACATCACTTTTTATTTTTATGGACGTCGGCTGGACAGGATCTGCACGATATTTGCAATATCATACAGGATATCGAAAGAAATACGGAAAAGATCTAAAATTTTATTATTTTTGTCGAAAGAGCGTTGAGTTCGGCCGTATTTACTTGTTTTTGCCAGGTTTTGATCGGTTTCGGTGCAAGCCGATTTGTTGAAGGGCTATCCCGAACGAGGGATTTGCTTTCGGCGGAATGAATTTTTTGCACGCGGTCTGTGTAATCTTGTAAAGGGAATTGCGGAACGGGAACTTCGATATTTATTTTTATTGCGCTTTGAAGGCGAACCGCTTGTGTAAATAATAGAAAATTATGGAATACGCGAATCATTTGAAAGAATATGCGTCGGCTATGAGCGAGGCGCAGGTGGCCGAGGAAGTGGATCGTATCCGCAAAGCTGCGGTACGAAACCATACTCCGGAAGTTTACAAACTCTGTTATTCGGCGGTGGATTTAACTACGCTGTCGTGTACGGACTCCGTGGAGTCGGTTACGGAATTTGCCGGCAAAGCCGTCAAGTTTTACCAACAGTTCCCTCATCTTCCCAATGTGGCGTCGATTTGCATCTATCCGCCGTTCGTCGAAACGGTCGGTGTGGTGGTCGATGGTACGGATATGCGTATCACGAGCGTTGCGGGCGGATTTCCTTCTTCGCAGACGTTTCTCGAGGTGAAGGTTCTCGAAGTGGCTATGGCCGTCGAGAACGGAGCCGACGAGATCGATATCGTCTTGAACGTGGGTAAGATGTTGGAGGGGCATTACGACGAGGTCGCTAACGAGGTCGAGGTGATTCGTACCGAGATGAGTCCCGAGGTCGTGTTAAAGGTCATTATCGAGTCCGGAGCTTTGAAAACTCCCGATCTGATCCGCAAGGCATCGTTGCTTCCGATGTTCGCCGGGGCCGATTTCGTCAAGACTTCGACCGGCAAGATCGATGTGTCCGCCACGCCCGAAGCGGCGGTGGTGATGTGCCAGGCGATCCGGGATTACTATCGGAAAACGGGACGTAAGGTGGGCTTCAAGCCGGCCGGCGGTGTCCGGAGTGCCGAAGATGCCGCTTTGTATTATACGATCGTCGAGGAGATTTTGGGCAAGGAGTGGCTTACGCCCGAATTGTTCCGTATCGGAGCTTCGTCGGCGGCCAATAATCTGCTTACGGCTATCGAAGGCCGGGAAGTCAAGTTTTTCTGATCCGAATGGGCGGATGAATTAAAAAATAGCGGCACCAAGAAGTGCCGCTATTTTTCTTGGGAAAGGTTGGGGTAATTACCGCATCGGTACCTCGATCAGAAGCAGGCTGGCTTTCCCGTCCGTATGGAGGGTGATGTCGTTCTGCTCCCAAATGCCCATGCCGTCCCGGGAGGCCAGCTTTTCGTTCTCGACCGTTACGTCGCCTTCGAGGACGAAGACGTAAAGACCGTTTCCTTCCCGGCGCATGGCGTATTCATAGGTATCTTTCTCCAGGTTCAGGGTGTGGAACCAGGCCGACTGATGAATCCAAGCCGTATGCTCGGAACCATTGCCTTCGGGAGCCACGATCGTGCGCAGCTCATTGGTGCGTGCCGGAGCGAGCGTGATCTCCTCGTAACGGGTCGGAAGTCCGCGTCGATCCGGGAATACCCATATCTGGAGGAATTTGACGGGACGGTCGGGGCTGTTGTTGAATTCGCTGTGGATGATTCCCGTTCCGGCCGTCATTACCTGGATTTCCCCGGTGCGCAGCACCGAAGTATGTCCCATGCTGTCCTGATGTCGTAGTTCGCCCTCGAGCGGGATGGAAACGATCTCCATGTTGTCGTGGGGATGTGCGCCGAAACCCTCTCCTCCGGCTACGGTATCGTCGTTGAGTACGCGCAATGCGCCGAAATGGATGCGCTCGGGATCGTGGTAGTCTGCAAAACTGAACGTATGGTAGCTGTCGAGCCAACCGTGGTCGGAATGACCTCGTGTGCCGGCTCTGTGGATTACTTTTTTCATAATATAATGGATTGATTATAAGAAGGTGTTGCAAATAGTGTTCCACGATACCGCTTGTAGGGCAGGGCTGTCCGAATATAGGTTGCCGAAGGGGAGTGATCGTGCGGTCGAGCGACAAAGAGAACGGTCCGGGCGTTAGCCCCGGACCGTTCTCTTTGTGAAAATAGCTTGCTGCTCGTCGTCTTATTTGAGATGCGGACCTGCAGCTACGAGTTTCTTGCCTTCGGCGTTGCCGGTGAACTTCTCGAAGTTCTTGACGAAACGACCGGCCAGATCTGCCGCCTTCTCGTCCCATTCCTTGGCGTTCTTGTACGTGTCGCGCGGATCGAGAATCTTGGGATCCACGCCCGGAAGTGCGGTCGGGATCTTGAAATCGAATACCGGCAGCGTCTTGGTCGGAGCCTTGTCGATCGAACCGTCCAGGATGGCGTCGATGATGCCGCGCGTATCCTTGATCGAGATACGTTTGCCCGTACCGTTCCAGCCCGTATTGACGAGGTAGGCCGTAGCGCCCGATTGCTTCATGCGTTTTACCAGCTCCTCACCGTATTTGGTCGGATGCAGCGAGAGGAACGCTGCACCGAAGCAGGCCGAGAAGGTCGGCGTCGGCTCGGTGATACCGCGTTCGGTACCGGCCAACTTGGCGGTGAAGCCCGAGAGGAAGTAGTATTTGGTCTGTTCCGGAGTCAGGATCGAAACCGGGGGCAGTACGCCGAAGGCGTCGGCCGAAAGGAAGATCACCTTCTTGGCTGCCGGAGCTTTCGATACGGGCTTCACGATGTTATCGATGTGGAAGATCGGGTACGATACGCGAGTGTTCTCCGTCACGGACTTGTCCGCGAAGTCGATCTTACCTTTCTTGTCCACCGTAACGTTCTCCAGCAGGGCGTTGCGGCGGATGGCGTGATAGAAGTGAGTGCTCCTGCACTGTCATTTGCAGTGTTTGCCCATGTAAAATAGGAGGAATAGACATTTATGCTATTGATTGGTGATCTGTATAACATGGCGGCTGATACTGCGACCACAGAGAGGGTGGTCGGGGATGCTGTGAAGGAGGCAACGGATCAGGTGAGCATCATAGGACAATATATCCAGAAGCTTACAGACTGGTGCATGTCCAAGCTGGGCAGTATAGTAGTGGCGGGCATATTCATGGTTGTCTGCTTCAAGCTGGTGAAACTTCTGCTCAAGATACTCAGGAAGAGCTTCGAGAGATCAAAGCTTGATCCGAGTGTTGCAGGATTTTTCATATCGGCGGTCAAGATCGTCATGAATGTTTTGATCGTGCTCACTGCGGCGAGTATCGTGGGATTTCAGATCACATCATTCATAACCATACTCGGTACAGCAGGCGTTACCCTTGGACTTGCACTCCAGGGAAGTCTGTCAAATCTTGCGGGCGGGCTGCTGATACTCATACTGAAGCCATTCAGGGTCGGAGATTATATAGTGGAGAACAATACCCACTGTGAGGGAACAGTAGTGTCCATAGATATATTCTATACAAGACTTATAACCCTCGACAACAAATCAGTCGTCATACCGAATGGCAACATATCCAATACATCCCTTGTGAATGTGACTGAGCACGATATGAGGAGAGTGGAGATACCATTTTCCGTTGCGTATGACTCCGATATGGAGAAGGTCAAGAGAGTCACACTTGAGACCATAAAGGATGTTGACGGTTTCCTTAAGGATGAGCAGGTTCTCTTCTATATAGATGAATTTGCTGACAGCGGTATCAATATGTATGTGAAGTTCTATGCGACGATAGAGAAGTTTTTCGATGCCAAGTGGGATGCCATGTGGAAGCTCAAGAAGGCATTTGATGAGAACGGCATAGAGATTCCGTTCAATCAGGTGGATGTGCACATGAGACAATAGTTCATTAACACACATAAAATGCTTGATTTCTTGCAAAAATAAAGGCAATCGAGTATAATCATGTGGATGTAGGTATCAAAGACTGTGTATTTACTGCACAGTCTTAATATAAATTTGTTTAAGGAGTGATTGATATGACAAAGATTGATATTATCTCAGGCTTCCTTGGGGCCGGTAAGACAACGTTGATCAAGAAACTTATTGAGCAGGCATTTAAGGGCGAGAAGCTGGTTCTCATAGAGAACGAGTTTGGTGAGATAGGAATCGATGGCGGTTTCCTGAAGGATGCCGGCGTTCAGATCACAGAGATGAACTCAGGTTGTATCTGTTGTTCACTGGTCGGAGATTTCGGTACTGCACTCAAGCAGGTTATCACAGATTACACGCCTGACAGGATCATCATTGAGCCGTCAGGAGTTGGTAAGCTGTCTGATGTTATCAAGGCAGTAAAGGATGTATCAGGCAATCTTGATGTTGAGCTCGACAGCTACACAACAGTTGCCGATGTGTCAAAGGTTAAGATATATATGAAGAACTTCGGTGAGTTCTTCAATAACCAGATCGAGAGTGCCAACACTATCATCCTGAGCAGAACACAGACAACCACACAGGATAAGATCGAGAAGGCTGTAGCCATGATCAGAGAGAAGAACGATCATGCAACCATCATCACAACTCCATGGGATGAGATCGATGGAGCAGCCATCAGAGAGGCTATGCAGAACTACAAGTCTCTTGAGGAGACAATGATGGATGAGGCTAAGAAGGGACATGATCATGACCATGACCACGGCGATGAGTGCACATGTGGCTGTCACGACCATGACCATCATCACGACCATGAGCATCATCACGACCACGATGAGCACGAGCATCACCACGATCACGACGAGCACGAGCATCACCACGACCACGATGACCACGATCATCATCATGATCACGACCATGGCGATGAGTGCACATGTGGCTGCCATGACCACGATCACCACCATCATCACGCAGATGAGGTATTTACAAGCTGGGGCAAGGAGACTCCTCACAAGTACAATGAGGACAAGCTCAGAGAGATCCTTGACACTCTGGCTGACACAGAGAAGTACGGTGTTATCCTCAGAGCAAAGGGTATCGTTCCTAGCGATGCAGGTGAGTGGCTGTACTTTGATCTTGTACCAGGCGAGTTCGAGATCAGAAAGGGCAAGGCTGACATCACTGGTAAGCTTTGCGTAATAGGAAGCAAGCTTAAGGAGGACGACCTTGCAGAATTGTTCGAGGTTTAAGCAGGTTGTTCTATGATAAGGAGTTAATATGATGGGACGTCAGAATAAAGAGATACCTGTATATGTGTTCATGGGATTCCTTGAGAGCGGTAAGACAACATTTGCCAAGGAGACCCTGATGGACAGAGGCTTTACAGGTGGAGCCAAGACACTTCTTCTCGTCTGTGAGGACGGAGAGGAGGAGTATGATCTTGAGGCTCTGAAGAAGGCTAATATATATACAGAGTTCATAGAGGAAGATCAGCTCACCACAGACCATCTCCTTGACCTTCAGGACAAATACAATCCGGAACAGGTCATGATCGAGTACAATGGTATGTGGAAGCTCGATAAGATATTTGAGATAAGGGTTCCAAAGGGATGGACGGTTGTCCAGGTTATCTCATTTGTGAATGCGGAGACATACGATGTGTACTCACAGAACATGAAGGCAACCATGGTTGAGCAGTTCAACAGTGCGGACATGGTCATCTTCAACAGGTGTGATGAGAATTCCAAGATACCTGAGTGGAGAAGATCCATCAAGGCGGTGAACAGAAGAGCACAGATCATCTTTGAGATGAAAGATGGCTCCATTGCACCTGAGACAAATGAACCTGAGGATCTGCCATACGATGTGAGCGCAGATGTGATAGAACTGCCGGATGACGATTTCGGTATCTGGTATGTGGATGCATCTGACATGAAAGAGAGATACGACGGCAAGAAGATCCACTTCAAGGCCATGGTATTTAGACCTAAGCAGTACGGCAGCAATGCATTTGTTCCTGGAAGATTCGCCATGACATGCTGTGTTGAGGATATCCAGTTTGTCGGATTCAAGTGCTATTATCAGGGTGCTAAGAATCTTGTGGACAGACAGTGGGTTGATGTCACAGCCAAGATAGGCTACGAGTATTACCCAGATTTTGAAGGTGAAGGACCTGTTCTCACAGCAGAGAAGGTCACGCTCACAAGTGCGCCTGATGAAGAGGTAGTATATTTCAGTTAAGAGTTGAGCAGCTCCCTGAATACATGATATTTGATGTATCCGGGGAGCTTTTTTTGCGCGGCCGGGGAATGCCGGAAGAGCTTTGACGTGTCCTTACGAAAGTGTAAGTTGCGTTATTTACCAGCAGAATTTATTATAAGTTTAGTGTAAAAAATAAAGTCAAATTGGAAGGAAAGACTTATGATCAGATCGGCGAAACTTGCGTGTGGCGGTGCGGTTGCACTTATGCTGCTTGGAGGTATGATCTGTCCAGCTATGGCGGAAACGAACACAGATAGTGCATATGGACGGGTTGAACAGAGGATAATTGAAAATAACCCTGATTTTGATATACAGCTAAAGTATGGACTCAATGGATATGCGGTAAATGACAGAGGCAGTGTTATCAGGCTGGATATTGTGTGCGACACAGATTTTGCGGGAAATGTGTCTGTACAGACGAGCTATTCCGAAGGCTTTGGCACGAAGAATATGACATATGCCAGAGATGTGGAATTAAAGGCAGGAGAAAATACAGAGCTGGAATTCTGTGTCGATAATATGGGCTCCGGTATAGCAAAGGTTGAGATC
>OGMB01001085.1_pt1 | contig 12746 bp, 10 predicted proteins | sample 1573001 | NCBI WGS metagenome assembly OGMB01 (sample SAMEA2581921, study PRJEB24529) | metagenome | biome: Human gut stool | place: China | collected 2011
AATTTGGTCAGGCTGCTGAAGGTATCTATTAGCGAGTTATAGGCATTCACCCAATCTTTAATCGCCGTTTGCGCTTTGGAGGTGTCCTGAGTGATGGTTAGCGTCTGGTTGCCCGTGGTGACATCGTTCAGGTTCAGGGTGATGTTTTCCAGCGCGTCGCTGATGGTGTTGCTGCTGTTCTCGATGGCGACGTTGTTGACCGTCAGCTGCGCATTCTGGGCGGCAACCGAGACCTCCATACCGTTGCTGCTGGCACTGGCGTCATAGCCCATAAAACTTTGTAGCGCATCATCACCGCTGACCGAGAGTGTCATCGCATTATCAAGGCCGGTGTCATTTGATGTGACTGACAGACGATATTCACCGTTACCCACGTTAATGATGCTCGCACTTACGCCCGCTTTTGCGTTGTTGATGGCATCACGGATCCCGCTTAACGACGAGTTAGCCGCGCTGATATCAATGGTAATCGGATCTTTGTCGCCGCCTTGTTGAATGGTGAGTTTACTGTCGCTGGTGGCGATCGCCGTTTTCGTATCGTCTCTGGTGGTGCGCGTGGTCAGGGTTTGCGCCTGCGCCAGATGGGTGACGCTGATGGTGTATTTCCCGGCGATAGCGTTTCCCGCAGTGGTGGCACTGAACGCGGTGGTGCTGCTGGTGGTGCTGGTGGCGGAAAAAAGATCGGCTTTAGACAATGCAGTATTGGCGGTCTGGAAAGTCGTCAGCGCGCTTTTCAGCGTACCGTAGGCGCTAAGTTTAGCGGTAAACGACGATTGCTGATTTGAAATGGGGGTTAGCGTCGCTTTTTGCGCGGCGGTGAGGCTATCAAGGATTGAACTTAAATCCAGACCTGACCCGACTCCCAGCGATGAAATACTTGCCATGCGATTTCCTTTTATCTTTCGACACGTAAAACGAATACCGGGGTTATCGGCCTGAATTGCGCAAAGTTTACGTTTAATTGTTTTTTTTAATAGCGGGAATAAGGGGCAGAGAAAAGAGTATTTCGGCGACTAACAAAAAATGGCTGTTTGTGAAAAAAATTCTAAAGGTTGTTTTACGACAGACGATAACAGGGTTGACGGCGATTGAGCCGACGGGTGGAAACCCAATACGTAATCAACGACTTGCAATATAGGATAACGAATCATGGCACAAGTCATTAATACCAACAGCCTCTCGCTGATCACTCAAAATAATATCAACAAGAACCAGTCTGCGCTGTCGAGTTCTATCGAGCGTCTGTCTTCTGGCTTGCGTATTAACAGCGCGAAGGATGACGCCGCAGGTCAGGCGATTGCTAACCGTTTTACTTCTAACATTAAAGGCCTGACTCAGGCTGCACGTAACGCCAACGACGGTATTTCCGTTGCGCAGACCACCGAAGGCGCGCTGTCCGAAATCAACAACAACTTACAGCGTATCCGTGAACTGACGGTTCAGGCTTCTACCGGGACTAACTCCGATTCGGATCTGGACTCCATTCAGGACGAAATCAAATCCCGTCTGGACGAAATTGACCGCGTATCTGGCCAGACCCAGTTCAACGGCGTGAACGTACTGGCGAAAGACGGTTCCATGAAAATTCAGGTTGGTGCGAATGACGGCCAGACTATCACGATTGATCTGAAGAAAATTGACTCAGATACGCTGGGGCTGAGTGGGTTTAATGTGAATGGTGGCGTGGCTGTTGCTAACACTGCTGCATCTAAAGCTGACTTGGTAGCTGCTAATGCAACTGGGGTAGGCAACAAATATACTGTGAGTGCGGGTTACGATGCTGCTAAAGCGTCTGATTTGCTGGCTGGAGTTAGTGATGGTGATACTGTTCAGGCAACCATTAATAACGGCTTCGGAACGGCGGCTAGTGCAACGAATTACAAGTATGACAGTGCAAGTAAGTCTTACTCTTTTGATACCACAACGGCTTCAGCTGCCGATGTTCAGAAATATTTGACCCCGGGCGTTGGTGATACCGCTAAGGGCACTATTACTATCGATGGTTCTGCACAGGATGTTCAGATCAGCAGTGATGGTAAAATTACGTCAAGCAATGGAGATAAACTTTACATTGATACAACTGGGCGCTTAACGAAAAACGGCTTTAGTGCTTCTTTGACTGAGGCTAGTCTGTCCACACTTGCAGCCAATAATACCAAAGCGACAACCATTGACATTGGCGGTACCTCTATCTCCTTTACCGGTAATAGTACTACGCCGAACACTATTACTTATTCAGTAACAGGTGCAAAAGTTGATCAGGCAGCTTTCGATAAAGCTGTATCAACCTCTGGAAACGATGTTGATTTCACTACCGCAGGTTATAGCGTCGACGGCGCAACTGGCGCTGTAACAAAAGGTGTTGCTCCGGTTTATATTGATAACAACGGGGCGTTGACCACATCTGATACTGTAGATTTTTATCTACAGGATGATGGTTCAGTGACTAACGGCAGCGGTAAGGCAGTTTATAAAGATGCTGACGGTAAATTGACGACAGATGCTGAAACTAAAGCTGCAACCACCGCCGATCCACTGAAAGCTCTGGACGAAGCCATCAGCTCCATCGACAAATTCCGCTCCTCCCTCGGTGCGGTGCAAAACCGTCTGGATTCCGCGGTCACCAACCTGAACAACACCACTACCAACCTGTCCGAAGCGCAGTCCCGTATTCAGGACGCCGACTATGCGACCGAAGTGTCCAACATGTCGAAAGCGCAGATCATCCAGCAGGCCGGTAACTCCGTGCTGGCAAAAGCTAACCAGGTACCGCAGCAGGTTCTGTCTCTGCTGCAGGGTTAATCGTCGTAACCTGATTAACTGAGACTGACGGCAACGCCAAATTGCCTGATGCGCTGCGCTTATCAGGCCTACAAGGTGAACTGCAATTTATTGAATTTGCACATTTTTGTAGGCCGGATAAGGCGTTTACGCCGCATCCGGCAACATGAATGGTAATTTGTCAGCAACGTGCTTCCCCGCCACCGGCGGGGTTTTTTTCTGTCCGCAATTTACCGGTAACCCCCAAATAACCCCTCATTTCACCCACTAATCGTCCGATTAAAAACCCTGCAGAAACGGATAATCATGCCGATAACTCATATAACGCAGGGCTGTTTATCGTGAATTCACTCTATACCGCTGAAGGTGTAATGGATAAACACTCGCTGTGGCAGCGTTATGTCCCGCTGGTGCGTCACGAAGCATTGCGCCTGCAGGTTCGACTGCCCGCGAGCGTGGAACTTGACGATCTGCTACAGGCGGGCGGCATTGGGTTACTTAATGCCGTCGAACGCTATGACGCCCTACAAGGAACGGCATTTACAACTTACGCAGTGCAGCGTATCCGTGGCGCTATGCTGGATGAACTTCGCAGCCGTGACTGGGTGCCGCGCAGCGTGCGACGCAACGCGCGTGAAGTGGCACAGGCAATAGGGCAACTGGAGCAGGAACTTGGCCGCAACGCCACGGAAACTGAGGTAGCGGAACGTTTAGGGATCGATATTGCCGATTATCGCCAAATGTTGCTCGACACCAATAACAGCCAGCTCTTCTCCTACGATGAGTGGCGCGAAGAGCACGGCGATAGCATCGAACTGGTTACTGATGATCATCAGCGAGAAAACCCGCTACAACAACTGCTGGACAGTAATCTGCGCCAGCGAGTGATGGAAGCTATCGAAACGTTGCCGGAGCGCGAAAAACTGGTATTAACCCTCTATTACCAGGAAGAGCTGAATCTCAAAGAGATTGGCGCGGTGCTGGAGGTCGGGGAATCGCGGGTCAGTCAGTTACACAGCCAGGCCATTAAACGGTTACGCACTAAACTGGGTAAGTTATAACGTCAGTAAATGCCGCACTTTAATTTTGACTACCAGGAGTTCTTAATGATGGTGCAGCACCTGAAAAGACGGCCATTAAGCCGCTATCTTAAAGACTTTAAACACAGCCAGACCCATTGCGCGCATTGCCGTAAATTACTCGATCGCATTACCTTAGTTCGCGACGGCAAAATAGTGAATAAAATCGAGATTTCCCGCCTGGACACGCTGCTTGATGAAAATGGCTGGCAAACGGAACAAAAATCATGGGCGGCATTGTGCCGATTTTGCGGTGATTTACATTGCAAAACGCAGAGTGATTTTTTCGATATTATCGGCTTTAAGCAATTTCTTTTTGAGCAAACTGAAATGAGCCCAGGTACGGTGCGTGAATATGTCGTTCGTTTGCGCCGTTTGGGGAATCATCTACACGAGCAAAATATTTCCCTCGAACAGCTGCAGGACGGTTTCCTTGATGAAATCCTCGCCCCGTGGCTGCCCACCACCAGCACCAACAATTACCGCATCGCATTACGGAAGTATCAACACTATCAGCGTCAAACGTGTAGCGGACTTGTGCAGAAATCCTCCAGCCTGCCTGCTTCTGATATATATTAAATAAGAATAAGATGTAGCGGAGTTGTTTTTGTGTTTACAAACAATGGCTCTACACTGCAAACAGACATAACAACATTCGGGGTGAATATGAAATTAGCACATCTGGGACGTCAGGCATTGATGGGTGTGATGGCCGTGGCGCTGGTTGCGGGCATGAGCGTTAAAAGTTTTGCAGATGAAGGTCTGCTTAATAAAGTCAAAGAGCGCGGTACGCTACTGGTAGGGCTGGAAGGAACTTATCCGCCGTTCAGTTTTCAGGGGGATGACGGCAAATTAACCGGTTTTGAAGTGGAATTTGCCCAACAGCTGGCAAAACATCTTGGCGTTGAGGCGTCACTAAAACCGACCAAATGGGACGGTATGCTGGCGTCGCTGGACTCTAAACGTATTGATGTGGTGATTAATCAGGTCACCATTTCTGATGAGCGCAAGAAAAAATACGATTTCTCTACCCCGTACACCATTTCTGGTATTCAGGCGCTGGTGAAAAAAGGTAACGAAGGCACCATTAAAACGGCTGCTGATCTGAAAGGCAAAAAAGTGGGTGTCGGTCTGGGCACCAACTATGAAGAGTGGCTGCGGCAGAATGTTCAGGGCGTCGATGTGCGTACCTATGATGATGACCCGACCAAATATCAGGATCTGCGCGTAGGCCGTATCGATGCGATCCTCGTTGACCGTCTGGCGGCGCTGGATCTGGTGAAGAAAACCAACGATACGCTGGCAGTAACCGGTGAAGCATTCTCCCGTCAGGAGTCTGGCGTGGCGCTGCGTAAAGGAAATGAAGACCTGCTGAAAGCAGTGAACGATGCAATTGCGGAAATGCAAAAAGATGGCACTCTGCAAGCCCTTTCCGAAAAATGGTTTGGTGCTGATGTGACCAAATAATCAGCATAATGACAAAAAAGGGCGCTTTCACTAGCGCCTTTTTTATTTACGCGTTTTCAGCGTGCATAATAAGAAAATCACAACAACACACATCGGAGGCTATTATGCCACTGCATAATTTAACCCGTTTTCCACGGCTGGAGTTTATCGGCGCGCCAACGCCGCTCGAATATCTGCCGCGCTTTTCTGATTATCTTGGACGGGAAATTTTCATCAAACGGGATGACGTCACACCCATGGCAATGGGCGGCAATAAATTACGTAAGCTGGAATTTCTCGCGGCAGATGCCCTGCGCGAAGGTGCCGATACGCTGATTACTGCCGGCGCGATCCAGTCTAACCATGTGCGGCAGACTGCCGCAGTTGCGGCGAAACTCGGCCTGCACTGCGTGGCGCTGCTGGAAAATCCTATTGGCACAACCGCAGAAAACTATTTAACCAACGGCAATCGTTTGTTGCTGGATCTGTTCAATACCCAGATTGAAATGTGCGACGCACTGACCGATCCCAATGCCCAACTGGAAGAGCTGGCGACGCGAGTCGAAGCACAAGGCTTTCGCCCGTATGTCATTCCGGTTGGCGGTTCTAATGCTCTGGGCGCGCTGGGTTATGTGGAGAGTGCGCTGGAAATCGCGCAACAGTGTGAAGGGGCGGTTAATATTTCGTCGGTGGTGGTCGCATCGGGCAGTGCCGGAACTCACGCCGGATTGGCTGTTGGGCTGGAACACCTGATGCCTGAAAGCGAACTGATTGGCGTGACCGTGTCGCGTTCCGTTGCCGATCAATTGCCGAAAGTGGTTAACCTACAACAGGCGATTGCGAAAGAACTGGAGCTGACCGCATCAGCGGAAATTTTACTCTGGGATGACTATTTTGCACCTGGCTACGGCGTGCCGAACGACGAAGGCATGGAAGCAGTGAAATTGCTGGCGCGTCTGGAAGGCATTCTGCTTGATCCTGTGTATACCGGAAAAGCGATGGCGGGGCTGATTGACGGTATCAGTCAGAAACGCTTCAAAGATGAAGGGCCGATTCTGTTTATTCATACCGGCGGCGCGCCTGCGCTGTTCGCCTATCATCCCCACGTTTAGCTCCGGGAACGCTCATGCAAGAAAGTATACAACTGGTTATTGATTCCTTGCCGTTCCTGTTGAAAGGGGCTGGGTATACCCTGCAACTCAGTATCGGCGGCATGTTTTTTGGCTTACTACTCGGGTTTATTCTCGCGCTGATGCGCCTGTCGCCAATCTGGCCCGTGCGCTGGCTGGCGCGTTTTTATATCTCTATTTTTCGTGGTACGCCGCTCATCGCACAACTGTTTATGATCTATTACGGCCTGCCGCAGTTTGGTATCGAATTAGATCCCATTCCGTCAGCAATGATTGGTCTGTCGCTGAACACTGCCGCCTATGCCGCCGAAACGCTGCGCGCCGCCATTTCTTCTATTGATAAAGGTCAGTGGGAAGCCGCTGCCAGTATTGGTATGACGCCGTGGCAGACCATGCGTCGCGCGATTTTGCCACAGGCGGCGCGGGTGGCGTTGCCGCCGCTGTCGAACAGCTTTATCAGTCTGGTAAAAGATACGTCGCTGGCCGCGACAATCCAGGTGCCGGAGCTGTTCCGTCAGGCGCAGTTGATTACCTCGCGCACGCTGGAGGTGTTCACCATGTACCTGGCGGCTTCGCTCATCTACTGGATCATGGCGACAGTATTATCGACGTTGCAGAACCATTTTGAGAATCAACTTAATCGCCAGGAGAGAGAACCAAAATGAGTGCCATTGAAGTTAAGAACCTGGTGAAAAAATTTCACGGTCAGACGGTGCTGCACGGTATCGACCTCGAGGTAAAGCCTGGCGAAGTGGTGGCAATTATCGGTCCGAGTGGTTCCGGCAAAACCACGTTGCTACGCAGCATAAATCTGCTGGAACAACCGGAAGCGGGAACGATCACCGTTGGCGATATCACTATTGATACTGCACGTTCATTAAGTCAGCAAAAATCGCTGATTCGCCAGTTGCGTCAGCACGTCGGGTTTGTCTTCCAGAACTTTAATTTGTTTCCGCATCGTACGGTGCTGGAAAACATTATTGAAGGGCCGGTGATCGTCAAAGGCGAACCGAAAGAAGAGGCCACGGCGCGCGCTCGCGAGCTGCTGGCGAAAGTTGGGCTGGCCGGTAAAGAAACCAGCTATCCACGTCGTTTGTCTGGCGGTCAACAGCAGCGTGTTGCGATTGCGCGTGCGCTGGCAATGCGTCCTGAGGTGATTTTGTTTGACGAGCCAACGTCAGCGCTGGATCCAGAGCTGGTGGGCGAAGTCCTGAACACAATCCGCCAGCTGGCGCAGGAAAAGCGCACGATGGTGATTGTGACGCACGAAATGAGCTTTGCCCGGGATGTTGCGGACCGGGCGATTTTTATGGACCAGGGGCGGATAGTCGAGCAGGGGGCAGCAAAAGCGTTATTTGCTGATCCCCAGCAGCCTCGCACCCGCCAGTTCCTCGAGAAGTTTCTGCTGCAATAATAAGAAAAAATCAGCCCCGACGATTCACCTGTCGGGGCGGGACGCCATTTCAAGCGTGATAAAACTGCTTAACAAATCAGCATAACTCATTAATAACATAAGAGAATGCGATGGCTTGCAAAAGTAATTCATTGCCTGAATAATATAAATTATATATAAATCTTATTTATGTGATAGTTTGAATTATCATTATAAATGATACTCACTCTCAGGGGCGTTGCGGTTTACTATGCAGGATACGGATTTTTTCAGCTGGCGTCGCACGATGCTGTTGCGTTTTCAGAGGATGGAGGCCGCAGAAGAGGTCTACCATGAAATAGAGCTTCAGGCTCAGCAGCTGGAGTACGATTACTATTCGTTATGTGTTCGCCACCCGGTACCATTCACGCGACCTAAAGTGGCTTTCTACACCAATTACCCTGAGTCGTGGGTTAGTTATTATCAGGCAAAAAATTTTCTCGCAATTGATCCGGTGCTGAACCCTGAAAACTTTAGTCAGGGCCATTTAATGTGGAATGATGACTTATTCAGCGAAGCACAGCCGTTATGGGAAGCCGCGCGCGCACATGGTTTACGCCGCGGTGTCACTCAGTATTTAATGCTGCCAAATCGGGCGTTGGGCTTTTTGTCCTTTTCCCGTTGCAGCGCTCGCGAAATACCCATTCTTAGTGATGAACTGCAATTAAAAATGCAGTTACTGGTGCGCGAAAGTCTGATGGCTCTGATGCGTTTAAATGATGAAATAGTGATGACGCCAGAGATGAATTTCAGCAAGCGCGAAAAAGAAATTCTGAAATGGACGGCGGAAGGGAAGACATCAGCAGAGATAGCGATGATTTTGTCAATCTCTGAGAATACGGTCAATTTCCATCAGAAAAACATGCAGAAAAAAATCAATGCACCAAATAAGACCCAGGTGGCCTGTTACGCGGCCGCTACTGGCTTAATTTGATCGCTTTTCTTTCTGCGTGCCAGATGCAAAAACCGGCTGAAAGGCACGCTCTCAGCCGGTTTTATATTACTGACGGTAGGCTTGTTTAATTTGCTTAACCGTTTTGGAAAATACTGCAGCCTGGGTTTCGTCTTCGATCAGCGCAAGCTGTTTTTCCATCTTTAACATCACGCGGCCCGCGTCAGCTTGTCCCATCGCCTGCAGCATCAGCGTCAGCATCGCTTTCAGGCAGGAGACTTCATTTGCCAGTTCTTGATTATTCTCGGCAGTAGAAAAATCAGGCGTACTCATTTATTTTCCTCGTCATGTTGCAATGAAAATTTGCGGTGAAAAATGTTAAGGCGGCGGAGTATACCATAAGCTTTGCTAAAAATAGCAGTGGTTGTTTTTTGAGCGTGATATCGGCAGTGCTATAAAATACGTTAATATAATGACCAATAAATATTTTTATCATGAATGTTTTTTGCCCGTATTGTTCGGGTTAATTAATGTTACATATTCAGCGGGCTGATTTTCATTTTTGCTGAATAAAGTCAATTTTTGTCACATTTCATCGTAGGGCTTACTGTGAAACGATCCGGTAAGCCGTTGGTGACGGGCGTGACCATAACTGTGGACAATCGAATTGACAAAAACGAGAGAAAAATCGAATACCCACCATTTTTAACGTTTCAAAGTTGCAATAAAAACCGCTAATATACGAATGACTAACTATCAGTAGCGTTATCCCTATTTCTGGAGATATTCCTTTGATCAACGTTCTACTTGTTGATGACCACGAACTGGTGCGCGCAGGGATACGACGCATTCTGGAAGATATAAAGGGTATAAAAGTCGTCGGTGAGGCATCGTGCGGTGAAGACGCCGTTAAGTGGTGCCGGACAAATGCCGTTGACGTGGTGCTAATGGACATGAGTATGCCGGGCATTGGCGGTCTTGAGGCGACGCGTAAAATCGCGCGTTCCACAGCTGATGTCAAAATCATCATGCTTACCGTCCATACAGAAAACCCTTTACCAGCGAAAGTCATGCAGGCCGGTGCTGCGGGCTACCTCAGCAAAGGCGCGGCTCCGCAGGAAGTCGTGAGTGCGATTCGTTCTGTCTATTCAGGGCAGCGTTACATTGCTTCTGACATCGCTCAACAAATGGCGTTAAGCCAGATCGAACCAGAAAAAACAGAAAGCCCATTTGCCAGTTTGTCTGAACGTGAATTGCAGATTATGCTGATGATCACCAAGGGCCAGAAGGTCAATGAGATCTCAGAACAGCTCAATCTCAGTCCGAAAACGGTGAACAGCTACCGCTATCGTATGTTCAGTAAACTAAACATTCATGGCGATGTTGAGCTGACTCACCTGGCAATTCGCCATGGTCTGTGTAATGCGGAGACATTATCAAGTCAGTGAGTGATCAGTTTGACGCAAAAGCGTTTTTAAAAACCGTAACCAGCCAGCCAGGCGTTTATCGCATGTACGATGCTGGTGGTACGGTTATCTATGTCGGCAAAGCGAAAGACCTGAAAAAACGGCTTTCCAGCTATTTCCGTAGCAACCTCGCTTCGCGCAAAACCGAAGCGCTGGTCGCCCAGATCCAGCAAATTGATGTAACGGTTACTCACACAGAAACCGAAGCGCTGTTGCTGGAACACAACTACATCAAACTCTATCAGCCGCGTTACAACGTTTTGCTACGCGATGATAAATCATATCCTTTTATCTTCCTGAGTGGTGATACCCACCCGCGTCTGGCGATGCATCGTGGTGCGAAGCATGCCAAAGGTGAATATTTCGGCCCGTTCCCGAATGGCTATGCCGTACGTGAAACACTGGCGCTACTACAAAAGATTTTCCCCATTCGCCAGTGCGAAAATAGTGTTTATCGCAATCGCTCGCGTCCGTGTCTGCAATACCAGATAGGGCGCTGTCTGGGACCGTGCGTTGAAGGACTGGTGAGTGAAGAAGAATACGCTCAGCAGGTCGAGTATGTGCGCCTGTTTTTGTCTGGCAAAGATGATCAGGTGCTTACGCAACTCATTAGTCGTATGGAAACTGCCAGCCAGAATCTGGAGTTTGAAGAAGCTGCACGTATTCGCGACCAAATTCAGGCGGTGCGACGCGTCACCGAAAAACAGTTTGTTTCCAATACCGGCGACGACCTCGACGTTATTGGTGTGGCGTTCGATGCGGGCATGGCTTGTGTCCACGTATTGTTCATTCGTCAGGGCAAAGTGCTCGGCAGCCGCAGCTATTTCCCGAAAGTGCCTGGCGGTACGGAACTGAGCGAGGTGGTAGAAACCTTCGTAGGCCAGTTCTATTTACAAGGCAGCCAGATGCGCACCTTACCGGGTGAGATCCTGCTCGATTTTAATCTTAGCGATAAAACGCTGCTCGCCGATTCCCTTTCAGAACTGGCGGGACGCAAGATTAATGTTCAAACCAAACCTCGCGGCGATAGGGCGCGTTATCTGAAACTCGCGCGCACCAATGCGGCGACGGCCTTAACCAGCAAACTTTCGCAGCAATCTACCGTTCACCAGCGACTGACCGCGCTTGCCAGCGTGTTGAAATTGCCGGAAGTGAAGCGGATGGAGTGCTTTGACATCAGCCATACCATGGGTGAACAAACCGTCGCTTCCTGTGTGGTGTTTGATGCTAACGGCCCGCTGCGTGCGGAGTATCGGCGCTATAACATTACTGGCATCACGCCGGGCGATGATTATGCGGCGATGAATCAGGTGCTGCGTCGGCGTTATGGTAAAGCCATCGACGACAGTAAGATCCCGGATGTGATACTTATCGACGGCGGCAAAGGCCAGCTTGCGCAGGCGAAAAATGTCTTCGCCGAACTGGATGTCTCATGGGATAAAAATCATCCGCTGCTACTTGGCGTTGCCAAAGGAGCAGATCGTAAGGCTGGGCTGGAAACGCTGTTCTTTGAGCCGGAAGGTGAGGGATTCAGTTTGCCGCCAGATTCTCCCGCGCTGCATGTTATCCAGCATATTCGCGATGAATCACATGATCACGCGATTGGCGGGCACCGTAAAAAACGGGCGAAGGTCAAAAATACCAGTTCCCTGGAAACCATTGAAGGCGTCGGGCCAAAACGCCGGCAAATGTTGTTGAAATATATGGGCGGTTTGCAAGGTTTACGTAACGCCAGCGTCGAGGAAATTGCAAAAGTGCCGGGTATTTCGCAAGGTCTGGCAGAAAAGATCTTCTGGTCGTTGAAACATTGATGTCTCTGTAGCAACATAGGGGTAATCTTACTGACAACAGATAGTTACCCGTCATTATGCAATTTAATATCCCTACGTTGCTTACACTGTTCCGTGTCATCCTTATCCCATTCTTTGTATTGGTCTTTTATCTGCCTGTCACCTGGTCGCCGTTTGCCGCCGCGCTCATTTTCTGCGTCGCGGCGGTGACTGACTGGTTCGATGGTTTTCTGGCACGCCGCTGGAACCAGAGTACCCGGTTTGGTGCTTTCCTTGACCCTGTCGCAGATAAAGTTCTCGTGGCTATCGCCATGGTGCTGGTAACCGAGCATTATCACAGCTGGTGGGTGGCCTTACCGGCGGCAACGATGATCGCCCGTGAAATTATTATTTCTGCGCTACGCGAATGGATGGCGGAGTTGGGTAAACGCAGTAGCGTGGCTGTCTCCTGGATTGGGAAAGTGAAAACCACTGCCCAGATGGTGGCGTTGGCCTGGCTGCTGTGGCGTCCGAACATTTGGGTTCGCCGGTATTGCACTTTTCTTTGTGGCTGCGGTACTGACTCTGTGGTCAATGTTGCAATATTTGAGCGCTGCGCGTGCAGATTTGCTTGAACAGTGATCGTTTCGGCGTAATTTTCAGCAAACAATCAAAAGTGGTGAAAAATATCGTTGACTCATCGCGCCAGGTAAGTAGAATGCAACGCATCGAACGGCGGCACTGATTGCCA
>OGMB01001092.1_pt1 | contig 12711 bp, 8 predicted proteins | sample 1573001 | NCBI WGS metagenome assembly OGMB01 (sample SAMEA2581921, study PRJEB24529) | metagenome | biome: Human gut stool | place: China | collected 2011
TGGGAAAGATTATTGGTATTGACTTAGGTACAACAAACTCATGCGTAGCAGTTATGGAAGGCGGTAAGCCGGTTGTTATCGCAAATACAGAAGGTCTTAGAACAACTCCTTCAATCGTAGCATTTACAAAGAATGGTGAAAGACTTGTAGGTGATCCTGCAAAACGTCAGGCAGTAACAAATGCTGACAAGACAATTTCATCTATTAAGAGACATATGGGTACAGATTACAAGGTTGAGATTGATGGTAAGAAATACACACCACAGGAAATTTCAGCTATGATTCTCCAGAAATTAAAGGCTGATGCAGAAAACTACCTCGGTGAAAAAGTTACAGAAGCAGTTATTACAGTTCCTGCATACTTCAACGATGCACAGAGACAGGCAACTAAGGATGCCGGTAAGATTGCAGGCCTTGATGTTAAGAGAATTATCAACGAGCCAACAGCAGCAGCTCTTGCTTATGGTCTTGATAATGAAAAAGAACAGAAGATTATGGTATACGATTTAGGTGGTGGTACATTTGATGTATCTATCATTGAAATTGGTGATGGAGTTATCGAAGTTCTTGCTACAGCTGGTAATAACAGACTTGGTGGAGATGACTTTGATGAGAGAATCACACAGTATATGCTTGATGATTTCAAGAGTAAGGAAGGCGTAGATCTTTCTAAAGATACAATGGCTCTTCAGAGATTAAGAGTTGCTGCAGAGCAGGCTAAGAAGGAACTTTCAAGTGCTATGCAGACAAATATCAATCTGCCATATATTACAGCTACAGCTGAAGGTCCAAAGCATTTTGATATGACTCTTACAAGAGCTAAATTTGATGAACTTACACATGACCTTGTTGAGAAGACAGCAGAGCCGGTAAGAAATGCATTAAATGATGCTGGTATCACAGCTTCTGAACTTTCAAAGGTATTACTTGTAGGTGGTTCTACAAGAATTCCGGCAGTACAGGATAAAGTAAAACAGCTTACAGGACATGAGCCAAGCAAATCATTAAATCCAGATGAATGTGTTGCTATTGGTGCATCTGTTCAGGGTGGTAAACTTGCAGGTGATGCCGGTGCCGGTGATATCCTTCTTCTTGATGTAACACCACTTTCTCTTTCAATTGAGACAATGGGTGGTATTGCTACAAGACTTATTGAAAGAAATACAACAATTCCTACAAAGAAGAGCCAGATATTCTCTACAGCTGCTGATAACCAGACAGCCGTTGATATCAACGTAGTACAGGGTGAAAGACAGTTTGCTAAGGATAACAAGTCACTTGGACAGTTCAGACTTGATGGTATACCTCCAGCAAGAAGAGGTGTTCCTCAGATTGAAGTTACATTCGATATCGATGCTAATGGTATCGTAAATGTATCAGCTAAGGATCTTGGTACAGGTAAGGAACAGCATATCACAATAACAGCTGGTTCTAACATGTCTGATGAAGATATCGATAAGGCTGTTAAGGAAGCTGCTGAGTTTGAAGCTCAGGATAAGAAACGTAAGGAAGCTATCGAAGTTCGTAACGAAGCTGACTCTATGGTATTCCAGACACAGAAGGCTCTTGATGAAGCAGGTGATAAGCTTGATGCTAACGATAAGGCAAATGTTGAGGCAGACCTTAACGCACTTAAGTCACTTGTTGAATCAACAGATGCTGAGAACATGACAGATGCCCAGGTTGATGAAATAAAGGCAGCTAAAGAAAAGCTTATGACATCAGCACAGAATCTTTTTGCTAAGATGTATGAGGCTAACCAGGCAGCAGGTGGTGCAGCAGGTGCTGGTCCTGATATGGGAGCAGGTGCAGGTCCTGATGCAGGTGCACAGGGTGGCAGCACACCTTATGGTGATGATGTTGTAGATGGTGACTACAAGGAAGTATAATTAAGTAATAAATATGATGGGGTCTATGATTATTGAAGGTTATAATATCAGAGTTAATGTATTTAACAATGATTGGTATGGAGTTATATAAAGACTTCTTAAGACTTGACAATTATAGATGAAATCAGAAAGGAAGTCAGGACTCATATCAGGGTACCTGACTCCTTTCGGGTATAGAAAGGCGGAACCTATATGGCAGAAAAAAGAGATTATTATGAAGTCCTTGGAGTATCTAAGGATGCAGATGATGCAGCCATTAAAAGAGCGTATAGACAGTTAGCTAAAAAGTATCATCCGGATATGAACCCTGGTGATAAAGAGGCAGAAGCAAAGTTTAAGGAAGCATCAGAGGCTTATGCTGTGCTTAGTGACCCGGATAAGAGAAGACAGTACGATCAGTTTGGTCATGCAGCCTTTGATGGTGGTGCAGGAGGTGCTGGCGGAGCTGGTGGCTTTGGTGGCTTTGACTTTGGCGATATGGGAGATATATTTGGAGATATCTTCGGCGGAATGTTTGGCGGCGGTGGAAGCCGTGGACGTAACAGTAACGGACCAAGACGAGGCGCTGACTTAAGAGTAAATGTCAGAATCACATTTGCAGAATCTGTAACAGGAACTAAGAAGAAGATAGATGTAACACTTAAGGATGAGTGTACAAAGTGCCACGGAACAGGCGCAAAGCCGGGTACAAGTCCAGAAACATGTAAGAAGTGTGGCGGACGTGGCCAGGTAACTATGACACAGCAGTCATTCCTTGGCATGATGCAGAGCGTACAGCCTTGTCCAGACTGTCACGGAACAGGAAAGATAATCAAGGAAAAATGTCCAGACTGTTATGGTACAGGATATATAAGCAGCAAAAAGACTATCGAAGTTAATATACCAGCTGGTATAGATAACGGACAGTGTGTTCGTATACAGGGTAAAGGTGAGCCAGGAACTAACGGTGGTCCAAGAGGAGATCTTTTAGTAGCTGTTATGATATCGTCTGATCCGGCATTTGAAAGAGATGGATACAATATCTTCTCAGATGTTGTTATAGATTACCCTACAGCTGTACTTGGTGGAGAAGTGAAGGTTAAGACTGTAGATGGTGAAGTACTGTACGAGGTTAAACCAGGTACTGCATCTGGTACTAGAGTAAGACTCAGAGGTAAAGGTATGCCAACACTTAGAAACAAGGATACAAGGGGAGACCATTATATCACACTTATAGTTGATATACCTACTAAGCTTACAGCAGAGCAGAAAGATGCACTTGTGGAATATGAAAAGACACTTACAGGTGAAGAAAGAAAACGTCCTAAGAAAAAAGGATTTTTTAAGTAAAAGGTTTCTATAAAAATACAAGCGAAATACATCATTTTATTGTCGTTTTTAAAGAATCGTGATATAATCATAGACACTGAGAAGTTTCAGTCGAATATTTAAAGAAAGGGGCTATTATTATAATGAGTAATATAGCAGATAAGTTTGAAGAACTTGGAGTAATTCCAGTAGTAGTATTAAATGATTCAAAGGATGCTCTTCCATTAGCAAAGGCTTTAGTTGAAGGTGGTCTTCCATGTGCAGAAGTTACATTCCGTACAGAAGCTGCTGAGGAATCTATCCGTCTTATGCACGAAGCATATCCTGATATGGTACTCGCTGCTGGTACTGTACTTACAACAGAACAGGTTGACAGAGCTGTTGCAGCTGGTGCATCAGTTATCGTAAGCCCAGGTTTCGATCCTGAAGTTGTAGATTACTGTATCTCAAAGAATATTCCTGTTATGCCTGGTATCGTAACACCTTCTGAGCTTGCTCAGGCTGTTAAGAGAGGTCTTACAAGAGTTAAATTCTTCCCTGCAACAGCAGCTGGCGGAATCAAGATGATCAAAGCTATGTGTGCAGCTTACACAACAGTAAGAATTATGCCTACAGGCGGTATCAACACATCTAACCTTGAAGAATTCTTATCATGTGACAAGATTTTCTGCTGCGGCGGTTCTTGGATGGTTAAAGGTGATATGATTAAAGCTGGTGAATTCGATAAGATTCAGAAGATGACAGAAGAAGCTGTTGCTTTAGTTAAGGAAATCCGTTCTAAGTAATTCAGACTTGTTCCTGAATTATTCATCCCGGTCTTGTCCCATTACTTACATATGTTTTGTATGTAATGTGGACAGACCGGGATTTTTTATGATTCTTTGTCAAGAGTAGTGATACAATCCTTTTTTATAATATTTATTTCAAATATTGGCCATCATAAAACGGTTCGTTCAAGTGCTCTATCATCTCGCTTAAAAGATTATATTCAAACCAACCTCTTTCTTATATTTTAGTACTAACATAACTCGTCTATAATTGCAAGTATTAATATTATTTATTTATTTTAAATATTACTTGCATACTTTTAAAACATATGTTATAAGTATATCTATAGATATGCATATTTATATATTTTTGTAATTTATACTATTACAATCAAGTCACTTTACATTTTTAACGTGAAAGGAAAAACATCGATGTTAAGGATTTTTATTGAAAAATAAACAAAATAGCTTTTCTTTTTATAACGGCGATAATAATGTCGTTATATCTGATGCAGTGGGTAAGCCAGATAAAATATGTGATTCTGCATCACCAGATTATTCTGATATTATGAGAATTTTTGATAAAACAGATAATCCTGATATGTCAGATAATCCTGATGCTCTTCGCAATTACGAAGCCGCACTGCATTCTCTTGCAGATAATCCATCAACCAAACATCTGTATGGTTATCTCATGTCTGACAAAGAGTGGTTTGACCGTTTTACCGGCTTCTTTGCCGGAAAGAAAACCCTGCCCCTCTTATATGACCCATTTTTTAAAATGATATTTAACCCGGTTGAATCAAGGGCAAGGCTTTCCGAGCTTGTAAGCTGCATCCTCGGCCAGCATGTAACTGTTATTGAGGTGTTTCCGGATACCAGTTACGCATTTGTTAATTCTTTTGTAATTATGGATATGGTTGTAAGGCTTGATGACGGCAGCATCACAAATATTGAGATTCAGAAAGTCCCTTACGATTTTCCGGCAGCAAGAATCTCATGTTATTCTGCTGACCTTGTATTAAGGCAGTTCCGCATGTTGCAGGGAATGAATGAAGGACAAAGAAACGATTATTACGACGATGCCGCGGCCGGAAAAGCCGGAAATGAAACATCTCAAGCAGCTGATGGTTCATCCAGCAAGCCTTCTTATGAAAACATGAAAAAAGTACATACCATCATATTTTTTGAAAAAAGCAGCAGTTCACTTAAAAGCCCGAAAGACAAAAGACTGTACTTCCATGTTGGAAAGACTGTTTTTAATACCGAAATCAACATGAAGCTTTTGCAGGAATATCACCTGATAAGCCTTGACACATTCAGGAAATACAGATATTCTGACATTATAGAAGGACGTATTGATTCAGCTGATATTGACTGTGATGACACACAGTACGAAAACAGGCTGACGGAAAAGATGAGGCATGACAGGCTTATGTATCTCTCGCTTTTTACAGCAGAGACACCGGATGAAATCAACCGGCTGGCTGCATTATTTCCGGAACTTTTCCCAATACGCCAGAAAATACGTGAATATCTTACACGCCCGAAGGAGGTGATTAACATGTTTTCTGAAGCATTAAGGATATTGGATAATAATACTGCCGAACTGATGGCTGACAGGTTTAAGGCACAGCTTGAAAATGCCAAAATTGAAGTAAAGGCTGTAAAACACGAATTAAAAACTACCAGGAAGGAAGTTACAGCAGCCAGACAGGAATTAAAAATCACCAAGCAGGAAGTTAATGCCGCCAAACAGGAAGTGGATGCTGCTAAACAGGAAGTTAATGCCGCCAAGCAGGAAGTTAATGCCGCTAAACAGGAAGTTAATGCCGCTAAACAGGAAGTTAATGCCGCTAAACACGAAGTTAATGCCGCTAAACACGAAGTGGATGCTGCTAAACAGGAAGCAACAGCTGCCAATGAAAGAGCTGAAAACGAAGCTAAGGCCAGAATCAAGGCTGAAAATGCTAAAGCACAATCAGATGCCAGAATTGCTAAACTTGAGGCCATAATTGAAGAACTTAAAAATAAGAACAATTAGCACATAACTTTAAATAAGGCTTCTTATGTAATTGCAATATGCAATTACCATAAGAAGCCTATGCTGTTTAACAAAGCTTAAATGCTATATTTGTATTATTATTTTTTATTCAGACATATCAACAGATGTTCCTCCTACTGACGAATCCGAGCCCCCACTTGTTGAAACATCAACGGATATCTCAGGAAAATCTCCTGATGCCTCGGTATTATCCGCAATCTCATCCGGGTCAGGATTTTCTTTCTTATCATCATCTTCCCATAAAGAATCGTATTTCTTCCTGTCCTTTTCTCTTAATTTCAAAAGCATTGCTGCTGATTTTGCTGCCTGATACAGCTTATCTGAATACTCCATAAGCTTTTTTTCATCTTTATATGGTACTTTACCGCCTGTTGCTATACGCCTTGCAACTTCAAGAATCTTTCCGTATTCGGCCGCCAGACCTGTTTCAGGGTCAGATATCTGCCTGTTTACTTCTGCATTTGCTACATTACAATGCTGTTCGGCAAGATTATCAAGAATATCCTGATTCTTCAGAAACTTATCCTCTGTTTCTTTCAATGTAAGTTCAAGCGATGCAGCTTCATCACTATATGCAGAATCGCCTGTAAGTTCCGCCATTTTTTTTGCCTTATCACGTTGACTTGTTAGTGTTTTTTTCTGTTCTACCAGTGCACTCCTGTTTGCCAGATAGATTTTTTGTGCTTCAATAATTTTCATCTTTTCACATCCTTGTTCTAATGATAAATTAACACATAGTTACATTAATAAATATTTTATAGTAATATTATGTTATTTATATCGGATGTCGGTTTAGATTTTATAACTAATCTATTAAATATTTTAAAAACCTTTTTTAATCCACCCAGCTTCATTATACCCCTGCACTTTTCTTTAATACTGCTGATGAAACAAGAACTGACATAAACATAAGACAAACATACAACCCTGCCATATCATCATATCCTGTAACCGGCGAATCTGTCATACTATTTTTTATTTCTCCTATACCTGCATCAACACCGCTTTCTGCTGTATCACTACTGTCCTGACCTGCACCACTTTTTTCTTTTTTAAGAATAACATATGTTGAAAATCTATTCGTTTCAAATGATATGGTACCTTCATTTGCAGTTGTGTCAAGCTTTGTAATCTCTCCGTTATGATTTCTTATAACAATATAATCATAATTTTCATCATAATCATCTATTGACACATTAAGCGTAACAGGCTTTTCAAATTCCGTCACATCAGATACCCATGCACTTCCATTTCCTTTACTCACAAGCTGCTGTAAAGTAAAATCAACAGCAGATACATAAACCGCTCCTTCTGCCACAGCCTGCTCTTTTTGCGAATCATATGAGTTATTATCTGACACTGTAAGTGCAAGATTACCGCTTGCCACAGCATTTTCACCATTGGAAATGCTTACAGATTTGACTGTATTTCCCTTATCAATCTTAATCTCGTCCGATGCCTTTTCAAATAATCCTTTAAGATGAATATTTGAATCTCCCATTACAAATGTGAATGTTGACACATTATCATCATCAGGCGTCAATTTTTCGCCGCCATTTAACGTAAGTCCCGCTACCTGCCAGCCATAATCAGGTATAAGCTTTATCGTTACCTTTCTACCTGTTTCAACCGCAATATGTCCGCCTTTTTCATCTCCGGGATTATTGGCGAATGGAATATCATGAAAATCATTTACGCCCTCTATTGCTGTAATTTGGGCACATCCATGTTCAAGCCATGCATCTTCTCCATATGTTTTCTCATCATATGCCCAGCTTACCGTAAGTACATTTTTATCAATCTGAATACTATATGTTCTCTTTTGTGTAAGCGTCTGTGCATTACTTATGCCTGTATCAAACATATTAAAATCCGTCATAAGCATATACTTGTCTTTATTTAATGTTATGTAAATACTTACAGACGAAACATCTGCATCAAGGCTGTATACACCATTATTGTCTGATGCAGCCTGTGCAAGCGTTTTATACTCTGTATCACCTTGTGCTTTCACATAGACTTCAAACGAATTATCCTGTGCTTTCATTTCCTTATATGACGAAACCACTCCCTCAAATCTGAACGATATAGCTGTATTTTCTTCAGATGCTGCTATTCCTTTTGCTGGTATAAACTGCATTGTAAAAACAAGTCCCAGTATCAGCACTGTAAACCATGATATAATTTTTTTGAATTTTTCATGTATATCCTCCTTTTTTCTGCATAAAAATGTCGTATATGATACTAATTTAATATCACATACGACATTTTTTTGTAAGTTGACATATGTCTCAAATACACAAATCATCCATTTTCTATTGGATTCCAGGCATAATAATACTGAATAAGACCCACACGTTTATTTGTATTTGTTTTCTGATTGATACTGCTTATATGTCTGTATAAAGCCGCTCTTGATATAAAAAGTGACTCTGCTATATCCTGAACATCCTTATCTGAAGAAAGAAGTGCATTTAAAACTTCTTTCTCTCTTTCTGTAAGCGAATAACATTCACAAAACAGTTCAAATTTCTTTTCCGGACTTATTATTTCTTCTTGAGTCTCATCTGTCTGTTCATCACTCTCTACCTGTTTTTGTGGATAATACTGATTAAGGTATATAAAAATAACAATACTTATAAGCACAAACAATATAACAGAAACAACAGTTATAACCATATTACTTCCCGAAGTGAGAAGTTTTACTGATACAGCAGATGTAATAACTGCACACAGATTATTTACTGCACGCCCAAGTCCTGCCCAGAATTCAGGATTTTTCATTTTATATGATAAACTCATAAATGATGCTGTAAAAAATACAGCAAAAAATCCTGCTGATATATAAAATATAACAAGCCCTGCAATAAAAATCCCACCGAAATTAATTATGACTATGCATAATGTTGATATAAGAGTTATACAATACATAATCATACTCATATAACGTCCATTATGTATATCAAATAAAAATCCTGCACAAAGACCACTCAATGCAAGAAGTATTCTCGGAAGCTGCCCTATGTCAACACTTCCCTGTGCATGAACAAGTGTTACCGCATTATCAAGAGATACAAATATACATGACATAAGTGCAACCATAATAACAAGAAGCATACCTGTAAGCATTTTATTTTTAATCAAATATCCATCCGCACTGTCATATTTATCCACATTATCTTTCTCTTCTGCAAATTTTTTACGATATATAATAAGCCATATAAGGCTGACAGCCAACACTATTATAACCGCTTTTTGTGCGATTTCTTTTTTTATAATATTATTGTTGATAAATTGTAAAAATACACCTGCCGCATATGCAATTCCAACATATGATGATATTTGTGAACTTCCCCTTAAAATAACAGATGAATAATAAATCGCTGCACTTCCTGTTATTCCAAGTAATACAAAAAATATACATCCTATAATAATCATTATTTCATATGACGAATGTCCTGAAATAACAGCAACCGATACAGCTGCAATTATTGAAGCCACAATTCCAGCCACATATTCCAGGCATCCTTTCAGATAACGATTTATAAACGGAAACAATACAAAACCCAAAACACTGGCACCAAGTATATAATTTTGTACAAGAACAACTCCATCTGAATCCACAAGATTCATCATCATATTATCAAATAAATATTCTGTTCCTAAAAATACAAAATTAAATAAAGTGAGTATTGCTGTTACATATATTTTTTTATTTTTCATATTTATGTCATTCCTCTTAAAACTATTGCATGTTTTATTTTTCTTTTTCAGGTATCTGTGCAATTATAACTGCCGCAAACACAAGCACACATCCAACAGCCTCTCTTATGCTTAACACTTCATGCAGAATCAGCCATCCGGCAAGCACTGCAAACACTGATTCAAGACTCATAACTATAGATGCAACCGCCGGTTTTGTATATTTCTGTCCTATTATCTGCAATGTATATGCAATTCCATTGGACATAACACCTGCGTATAATATTGGAACTGCTGCTTTAACAATATTTCCTATATCGGGTTTCTCAAAAACTAATGCCAGAATAAGTGATATTACGGCACATGTTGCAAATTGTATACATGACAGTTTTATTCCGTCTTCAGACGAAAAATGTTCTACCGCAAATATATGGCACATAAAACACACCGCACATAAAAGCAGGCAGATGTCCGCCGCATATATACCTGAAAACCCACCTTTCATGCATAAAAGATACATTCCGCTTATACATCCAATAACAGACAATACAATTACCGGACGTATTTTTTTCTCAATAAGTGCTGTCAACACAGCAACCATAACAACATATGTTGCCGTCAAAAATCCGGCTCTTCCGGATGCTGCCACTCCCTTAGGATATATGCTTATTCCGTATTGCTGTAACGACATTGCCGTACATAATACGCAGCCACATATAATTCCGCCTTTTATCGGCCATTTTGTTTTAAGCCGATACTCATCTGATGTTATTTCCTGTTTTACATTCTTATTTGTTGACAGACGTACAACCATTATCACTATTACAAGAAATGCCGCTCCTACAAAGGAACGGCTTGCATTGAACGTAAATGTACCAACATTCTGGGAACCGCTTGTCTGTGCAACAAAAGCGGTTCCCCAGATAAAAGCTGCCAGCAGTAAAATCAAGCTTCCTTTAATATTCTTCACTGCATCCTCTTTTCTACATTTCTTTCTTTTTTGAATTAACACCGGTTATATATTTAATTCCTATAAGTGTTCCAATCATAAGAACAATTCCTATTATAAGCGGAATTACCGGACTTTGTATAAATCCTGCAAGTATATAAGTCATGCATGATATAACCGCAACAACCATAACATACGGAAGCTGTGTGGATACATGATTCATGTGATTACACTGTGCTCCAGCCGATGCCATAATGGTTGTATCAGAAATAGGTGAACAATGATCTCCGCATACAGCACCAGCCATACATGCAGATATTGATATAATCATCATTGTATGATTTATTCCTGAAAATGTTCCTACAACAATAGGTATGAGAATACCAAATGTTCCCCATGACGTACCTGTCGCAAATGCGAGTAACGCACCAATTATAAATATAATTGCCGGGAACAGCGACAGCCATGGACCTGATATATTTTCAACTAATGATGCAACATATTCTTTTGCACCAAGACTGTCTGTCATTGACTTTAATGTCCATGCAAATACAAGAATAAGAATTGCCGGAACCATCGCTTTAAATCCTTCAGGAATACAATTACAGCACTCTGTAAAACCCAGTACTCTTCTGACAGAATAAAATGCTATTGTTATTATAAGTGCAAAAAAGCTGCCAAGCATAAGTCCCATTGAAGCATCACTTCCTGAAAATGCTTCAATAAATCCTGTTCCGCTAAAAAATCCTCCTGTATAAATCATCCCGATTACACAGCATATTATTAATGTCACAATAGGAAAAATTAAATCTATAACTTTTCCTCTTCCCTTTATCACATCCTGCGATACATTCTCATATGGCCTGTCACCCGTTGTATAAAGGTCTCCATTTGCAGCATTAGCCTCATGCTCTGCCATAGGGCCAAAATCAATCTTTAATATTACAAATGTAAGCAGCGCAACTATTGTGAGCAACGCATAATAATTATACGGAATTGCATTGATAAATATTGAAAATCCGTCTTCACCCGGAACAAATCCGGTAACCGCTGCTGCCCATGAAGATATAGGTGCTATGATACATACAGGTGCTGCTGTTGCGTCAATAAGATATGCAAGCTTTGCCCTTGATACATTATGTTTATCTGTTATAGGTCGCATTACGCTTCCAACAGTAAGACAGTTAAAATAATCATCTATAAATATCAGCACACCAAGAAGTATAGATGCAAGCTGTGCTCCTATTCTTGTTTTAATATGTTTTCCTGCCCATTCACCAAATGCAGCAGAACCGCCAGCCCTGTTCATCATGCTTACCATAATTCCCAGTACAACAAGAAATACAAGAATTCCTACATTATACGAATCCGTAAGAACTCCAAGAATTCCGTCATCAAATATATGAAGAACAGATTTTTCCAGGCTGAATCCCGTCTGGAAAAGATTCCCATAAAATAAACCACCCATAACAATTCCAATAAATAAAGAACTGTAAACTTCTTTTGTTATAAGTGCAAGTATAATAGCCACAAGTGGCGGAATCAAAGCCCAGAATGTGGCATACATATTAGGTAAATATTCTACGATTTCGTTCATGAAATCTCCTTTCAACATTTGTTAATCTGACAGCTATTATACAGGACTGCCATACTGTTTTTCAAGTACCGGAATCATTTTTAATATCTGTATAATGAGTGGAATTACCATAATAAACCATACTATCGGCTCTGCAACAATGACACCAGCATATCCAAGCCACGGAACAAGCGTCGCAGCAATTATAATTTTCCCAACCATTTCCAGAGAACTTGATACAAGCGGTATTATATGTTCGCCAAGCCCCTGCATCGCATTTCTTAGTATGCATATAAATGCTGTAACAAAATAAAATACCGTATCAAATTTAAGATAATTCGTTGCATTGAGGATCACAGTCTCGTTCCGGCTTCCTGTAACCAGATATATCAGCTGTTTTCCAATAGTAAAACTGAAGATCACTGTCATCACAGACCAGATACAGGTATACAGAA
>OGMB01001093.1_pt1 | contig 12709 bp, 9 predicted proteins | sample 1573001 | NCBI WGS metagenome assembly OGMB01 (sample SAMEA2581921, study PRJEB24529) | metagenome | biome: Human gut stool | place: China | collected 2011
AGGCCAAAGAGGACTTTCTGGAAGACGTGGAAAAACGCCGTGCCGAACGTGATAAATCTCCTTTGGATGACGCCAAACCCAAAACGCTTACTGTACAGGTGGACGGACAGGCTTATCGTGTGACGGTAGCATACGGTGATACCGAACTACCTGCTGCTCCTGCGGGTGCTGCCGCTGCTCCGGCAGGAGAGGGTAAAGAAGTACTTTCTCCGTTGGAAGGCAAGTTCTTCTTAGTGAAAGGTGCGCAGGAAACTCCTTTGCAAGTAGGTGACACTGTGAAAGAAGGTGATGTAATCTGCTATGTAGAAGCGATGAAGACCTACAATGCCATCCGTGCAGAGTTTGGCGGTACAGTGACTGCTATCTGTGTCAATCCGGGAGATGCTGTTTCAGAAGATGACGTATTAATGAAGATAGGATAATGAACGAAATATTTGAGAACTTATATGACATGACTGCGTTCAGCAATATCATTGCCGAACCGCAGTTCCTGATAATGTATGCCATCGCGTTCGTTCTGCTTTCGGTGTGTTGCTAGCCAACTTCCCCGGAGGAGATATGGGCGTGATTCAGGCCGACGAAAATGGTATGGTGATGGTAAACGGAGTGTTGAAGAACATCTGGGAAATGCCTTTGCATGACATTGCCCACGAACTGGGAATCATGAACTTCATCTATTATATGTTGATTAAAACAGGTTTCCTGCCTCCGATCATCTTTATGGGTGTCGGTGCGCTGACGGACTTCGGGCCGATGTTGCGTAACCTGCATCTTTCTATATTCGGTGCAGCTGCACAGTTGGGTATCTTTACCGTATTGCTGGTAGCCATCCTGATGGGATTCACTCCACAGGAAGCCGCTTCTCTGGGCATTATCGGTGGCGCGGATGGTCCGACAGCCATCTTTACCACCATCAAACTGGCGCCGCATTTGCTGGGCCCGATTGCCATTGCCGCTTATTCGTACATGGCGCTCGTTCCGGTGATTATTCCGCTGGTAGTGAAGCTGTTCTGTACGAAGAAAGAGTTGAGCATCAACATGAAAGAACAGGAAAAGAAGTACCCTTCGAAGACTGAAATCAAGAACCTGCGTGTATTGAAGATTATCTTCCCGATTGTGGTAACTACTATTGTTGCCCTCTTCGTGCCAAGTGCAGTGCCTTTGGTGGGTATGTTGATGTTTGGTAACCTGGTGAAAGAAATCGGAACCAACACATTCCGCTTGTTCGATGCCGCTTCCAATAGCATCATGAATGCTGCCACCATCTTCCTCGGACTGTCCGTAGGAGCAACGATGACAGCCGAAGCATTCCTCAACTGGACAACAATCGGTATTGTGATCGGTGGATTCCTTGCATTTGCACTTTCTATAACCGGTGGTATTTTCTTTGTGAAACTGGTAAATCTCTTCTCGAAGAAGAAAATCAATCCGCTTATCGGCGCCACTGGTTTGAGTGCCGTTCCGATGGCGAGCCGTGTAGCCAATGAGATTGCTTTGAAATACGATCCGAAGAATCACGTATTGCAGTATTGCATGGCAAGCAATATCTCCGGAGTAATCGGTTCTGCCGTAGCTGCGGGTGTGTTGATCTCCTTCCTTGCGTAAGCGAGGAGAATCTTCATCATTGAAGATCTTATTTCTTCATGGAGAAATACTTTTTATACATTCAAGTTTGGCAGACTCATTTGATAACGCTACCTTTGTGAGTAATGTATAACAGTAAAAACGGAAAGCGTATGAGCACAATGTTATTAGAGGCGGAAAAGAATGCACTGATTCGTCAGATTCTGGATGTGGATGATATAGCTATCCTGAAAAAGATAAGATCAATGTTGAATCATGAAGAAGAACAGGTGAGGGCGGTTGCTGAAGAGGCAACTCCTTATCGGACAAAGACCGAAATTCTGGAAAGCCTTGATGAAGCGTGCAAGGAATTGAAGTTGAATCTGGAAGGTAAGCTGGATTTTAAGCCAGCGGAGGATTTGCTGGATGAGTTGTGATATAACGTATTCTCCTCGTTTTGCGAGAGAATTGAAAAAATTGAGCAAACATTACAAATCTCTGAAGTTGGATTATGCCAATTTATTGGAATCTCTGAAAGCGAATCCTGAACAAGGAGTCAGCTTGGGGAATAATCTTCGTAAGGTTCGCATGGCCATTACTTCGAAGAATAAAGGAAAGAGCGGAGGTGCGCGAGTGATAACCTATACGGTGATTCTGACAGAGATAGATTCGGAAATAAAGTTGCTTACTATCTATGACAAGTCCGAATGTGAAAGTTTGACAGATAAGGAAATAGAAGATATCCTGAAGCAAAACGGTATTTTGTAGTCCTTATGATATAAAAAGAAATCGTCCTGTTTCACGGTTGCGTGATGGCAGGACGATTTTCTTTTATAAGACTAAGACTTTGTGAACAAGTTTCTTTTGTTTCTAAATTTATTCACTGATAACCTTTCTATATTCCGCTACCGCCATCTTTTCCGACAGATACGCATTAATCAGATTGGTGTGCGCCTGCGTCCATGACAATTGCGCGGAGAGCACATCCACCATGTTTGCCTTTCCTTCATTATACGAGAAAGAAACCAAATCAAGATTTTCATTAGCCAGACTCATAGTTTCTTTGGCGGTTTTCACTTGATATTCCGTTTCCGTCAGTTTGGTTAGGGCGGCAGAAAGTTCCTCGTTGATATTATCCGTCACATAACTTTGTTGCAGTTTCTGTATGCTGATATACGCTTTCTGCTGACGGTTTGTTTTGAACCGGGCTCCCCAACGGAAGATGGGGATGCTGACATTGACCCCTGCGACGGGAGTATGAGGTACATCCTGCCCCATATAGGCAATTCCCGTATCCCAACCGGTAGCGAGGAACATGCTGACTTGTGGGTTGTAGCGGCTGAGGGCGGCATGCCGTTGCGCTTCACTGCGGGCGATGTTCACGGAGGTACTGGCATATTCTGCCCGGCGGGGCAGCACATCATCCAGGCCCAAAGGGAGGATGGGAGCAGTCGGTATATCTATTTCGGCTATGCTGTCTATGGGAGCGTCCGGTTCCGAGCCCATAAGGATATTCAGTTTTTGCAGGGCAAGGGTATGGTTTTGGCGTGCCTTGATGTACTGCAATTCGGCCTCCTTACGCCGGGTGGAAATCATCAGCAAGTCTGTGCGGCTGATGGCACCGTCATCAAAGCGGTCTTGGATGATGTCGTACTGCTGTTGTACAATATCCTGAAAGGTAGCCGCGGCTTTCAGACCGGCACGGGCGGCAGAGGCATTCCAATAGACGGCGTCACTTTGATAGTGTATCTGGTCGAGGGTCAGCTCTGTGGTAAGTTGGTCCAGTGCCTCTTCGGCTTGCGCCACTTTCTTTTGGGCTATTAGGGAACCTCCGGTATAAAGCGGCTGCGTCAAGGTGGCAAGTGCCTGATAGGTATAAGGGTGGTAGTCTCCTTTCGGACTGTTCCATTGGTCCAGATGATTGAGATTGGCGGTACCCTCGGCAGTGATGTCAATCTGGGGCAGGAAACCGGTGGAGGCAATCTTGCGTGCCTCGGTACTGGCGAATGTTTTCAGATGCTGTTGTTTCAGAATCTGGCTGTATGCTTCTACCTTGTCGCGGTATTCTTCGCGGCTCAGATATGCTTGTTGTGCCCCGGCATTCAGTCCTGAGCACAGTAATGATAGAATAAGTATATTTGTTTTCATCATTCAATTGGTAAACTGTAAATTGTTGAATGTTCTCTCACTTGATTTTATGAATGGCGCAATAAGCCACCGGCAGCACGAATAGTGTCAATGCCGAGGCTACCAGCAAACCACCCATGATGGTTGCCGCCATGCCGCCGAACATGGCGTCGAACAATAACGGCAACATTCCCAGGATAGTGGTACCCGATGCCATGGCCACCGGGACAATACGGGTGGTCGTTGCACTGATAACGGCTTCACGCGGTGCTTTTCCGGCAGCGGTTTCCGTATCAATCTGGTCCACCAGCACGATGGCATTCTTGATATTCATTCCAATCAGCCCCAGCAAGCCGAGGATGGAGAAGAAGTCGAATGATTTCCCCAATACCACCAGTCCCAGTACAATACCTATAAAGATAAGCGGCAGCATCAGCAGGATAACAATCGGCTTCCGGTAGCTGCGGAACAGAAACAGCAAGGTGACGAACATAAGGAAGAATGTCAGCGGCAGGTTAGCTGCCAGTGCGGCATTGCTTTCTGCCTGGCTTTCCTGCTCTCCGAAGTATTTCATGGTGTAACCTTCGGGCACATCAATCTCTTCTTGCACTTGCTTCCATATACGGTTGAAGGCGGCAATGGCATTCACACCGCGGCGTGGGTCGGCCTGCGCCATCATCACCATCTGCCGGTTGTAGTCTTTCACATTGGAGAACTTGTACTGGAAGTCGAACCGGCTGACGACTTGTTCCAGAGTGGTTGTTTCGCGTGCAGTGCCGAATACGGGGAGTGTACGCAAGTCGTTGATGCGGAAAGAGTCGATAGTTTTATCCTTCAACAGAACGGGAAGTACCTGGTCTCCTTCCCTGTATTCCCCAAGTGTCATGCCGTTCGTACCGATCTGGATACTCTGTGCCATGCTTTGACGGGAGATACCCAACGGTTGTGCACGCTCCTGACTGTAAACGGGATGCCATACCGGTATCTTATTGCCCCAGGAGTTGCGCACGTTGATAAGTTCGCCGTCACGGTGCATGATGTCCAGAGCCTTGTTGGTCAACATGACCAGCGTATCCGTGTTATTGCCGATGAACCCGATTTCAATGGCGGCATCTACAGCAGGAGAGAGTTTGAACAACATGGTACGGGTGATGGCATTGGGATAGTTGGCCTTCATGTAGGCATCAAGGTTCTCTTCCTGCTTCTTGGTATATTTGCTGTCCGTTACTTCCACCAGGATATTGGCGAAGTTAGGTTTGGGACCGACGGAAGTGGAGGCCAGATAGTAACGCAACGGTGTGCTGCCGAATGTGACGGATACCCGTTTCACTTCCGGCTGCTGCATCAGATGCGCTTCCACCTTTTTCATTTCGGTTTCTACTTCGCGGATGCTGTACCCGTCCGGATAGAATACATCTGCCCGAAAGTAGGGCTTGTCCAGAGAAGGGAAGAAGTTCTGGGGCATCAGTCCCATGACGATGAGGGAGAGGATGAACAGTGCTGTAATGCTTCCAAGGGTCAACGCCTTCTTGCGTATCAGTGTGCTGAGGATGGAGGCGAATTTATGGTAGAAAGGCTTGTCGTATGGGTCTTTATCACCATCTTTAGCCTTTGCTTTCAGTATGAAGTTGCCGAATGTAGTGGTTTGTGTCAACGCCAGCACCCAACTTAATCCCAGGGAAATGGCCAACACTACGAATAGCGGTTTCACGATTTCGGCTACGGAAGAGGGAGCCAGATACAGTGGCAGAAACGAACAGATGGCAATGAACGTTGCTCCCAGCAATCCCCATTGGGGACCGGTGGCACCGTCTATCAGCGCTTTTCGGCGGTCGATGCCGCGGGCAATGGCAATTTGGGCATTATCTGTCACCACGATGGCATTGTCCACCAGCATTCCCATGGCTATGATGAATCCGGCGAGGGAGGTCCGGTTCAGACCTACGCCAAGAAACGACATAATGAGCAGTGTGCCTCCGATAGAGAATATAAGGGAAGAGCCAATCAGTACTCCTGCACGCATGCCCATCACCAGCATGATGATTACAATCACAATCAGGATGGATTCTATCAGATTGATGATGAACCCGTTGTTGGCTTCTTTGGCAATCACGTTTTCGGGATACAGACTTTCCAGTTCCAGCCCCACGGGGATGAGGGGCATGAGTTCGGCAAGCCTCCGGTCTACCAGTTCACCGGTTTTTACCACATCCTTTGTCGGGTCGGTGGAGATGCCGATACCGATGGCGCGCTTTCCGTTGACGTGCATGATATTGCCGGGAGGTTCCATGTATCCCTTTTCAATGATGGCGATGTCACCCAGCTTGACTTGTCCGCCGGAGGTAGTGATAACCTGGTTGCGGATATCATCGACAGTCGTGTAGGTACCGTTGGCCACAATGCGGAAGTTGTGTTCTTCGGCGCTGATTTCACCCGTATTGATAATCTGGTTCTGCGATTGTAGCAGGCTGGCCAGCTGCTTGGGGTCGATACCCATTCCTGCCAGCTTGTTTACGGAGATGAATATATGGATGACCTCTGTCTGTGTACCGAAAAGGGCTACCTTCATCACACCGTCTGCTGTGATGACTTGTGTCTTGATTCGTTCCGCCCAGTTTCTCATTTCTTCATAAGAGAAACCGTCGTCACCCACCAGGCCGTAATAGATGCCGAAAACGTCTCCAAAATCATCCGAGACGGTCGGTACAGAAGAGCCTGCGGGCAGTTGGGGCTGTATGTTGAGCACTTTACGCCGCAGTTCGTCCCACTTCTGCGGAATGGATGCGGCAGAGAGTGACGGTTGCAGTTCGAAGGTTATCTTGGAGAGTCCGTACATGGACTCTGACTTTATCTTGTAGACGCCGCTCATCGACTGTATTTCTCGGGAGATGGGTTCGGTGACGAGCCGTTCCACTTCTGCCGGCTCCGCTCCCGGGTAGCGTGTCATGATGACTGCCGACTTGATGACGAAAGGTGCGTCTTCCTTCTTTCCCAACCTGCCGAATGACAGTATACCGCCGATAAGCAGCACAGCCAGAAAGAAGTAGACTATCTTCGTGTTGTCTAATGAATATTGGGCTAGATTCATAATGAATATTTTTTAGATAAATGGGGAATGTAATGTGCCAATGTGATTAATCACATTAGTACCTTTATTGCTTCTCCTTCTGTCAGCTGGTATACTCCGGCCGTCACAACGGTTTCTCCCGGTTCCAACCCTTTAGAAATAAGCAGGTTTGCCTCTCCCGTTGGAGAATAAACGGTCACTTCGCGGCGACTGACTTTATTACCTTCCACCACCCATACATACGTTTTCCGGTTTTCACTGTCGCCAAATACGGCGCTTAACGGTACATTCATCAGCTTTTCTTCCAGAAAGGGAGCGACATCCGATGCCAGCTTTATTTTGCATGTGAATCCCGGTTTTACGTCATAACGTGTACGGTCAAAGTGCGGGTCGTCAATTGTTATTGTCACCGGAATACCCGTCCCTGCTGTGGAGATGTCAAGATACTCTTCCAGTCTGGCATCGAAAGCCTCTGCAGGGTAACTGTCGAACACCACCTTGAACTTTACGTCCTTGGCACGGAGCAGATAGAGATAATCATCCGGTACGGTGAACTTGATTCGTAGCTTCTGTGTATTTACCAGCTGTACAACCCCTTCTCCCGCATTGACACGCTGATAGTTCTCTACCAGCCGTTTTTCGATGGAACCCTCGAAAGGGGCTGTCAGCCGCGTATCCCGCATATTGTTGCCGGACAACTCGTAAGTGGATTTTGCTTTCTGATAGTTGGCTACGCTGATTTCGTATTCCTGCACGGAGATAGCCTGGCGGCCAAGCAGCCGTTTGTTACGTTCCACTTGTGCGGCAGCTGTTTCGTAGGCAGCCTTGTCGGCTGCATATTGCAGGGAGATGTCGCGTGGGTCGATGGCGGCAATCAGTTGCCCCTTTTTTACCCGCTGTCCCTCTACAACCGGGAGGCTGATGATTTGTCCGCTGACGCGGAAGGCAAGTCTCACATATTCCACGGCTTCCACTATTCCGGAGAAGTCTTTGCGGATAACCGACTGTGAACTGACTTGCGCAGTCTTCACCGGTCGGATAAGGGTATTGCTACCCTTTTGTTTTTGCCCGCACGACGTGATGAGCAACGCCATGACCAGGGCGAAAAGAAACATTTTTTTCATTGGTAAACAAGTATATAGTTATTCGTTCAGGTATATATAAAAACATAAAACCGGGAAAACAACCAAATGTTCTCCCGGTTATAGGATAAATGATGATTTAATGTGCCAATGTGCTAATTGGCTGCGCAATGTTTATGCTGCGCTATCACGCCGCAGGTCATTGGCACATTGGCATATTAATTTTCAATTCCGTCCCCCGTTCCAGCGTATATGGGTGTCCGTAGACTTGTATGTCCACTTTGCTGCCTGCTGTAAGCGAGATTTCGATTTCTTTTCCTACCCGTATGTGAAGTGTGTTTTTCAGATAATTCACCTTGAATGAATAGCTGTCCCATTTTTGCGGTATGACAGGGGAGAAACACAACGTCTCCTTCAGCACCTGCATACCTGCAAATCCGCGTACAATGGCCAGCCAGCTGCCGGGCATACTGGTTATGTGCAGACCTTGGTCCGCTTCGTTGTTGTAGTCGTCCAGGTCAAGCCGCGTGGCATGCAGGAAAAGCTGGTAAGCTTTTTCCACTTTGCCGATGCGTGCAGCCAGGATGGAATGGATGTGGGGAGAAAGGGAGGATTCGTGTACGGTCATCGGCTCATAGAACTCGAAATTGCGGCGGACGGTTTCCGTGTCGAAATAGAAATAATAGAGGTAAAGTCCGAGCAACACGTCGCTCTGCTTGATGTAGCAAGAGCGCAGAATGCGGTCCCATGACCAATGTTGGTTGATGGGGCGTTCTTCGGCAGGAATGTTATCTGTACTTTCCAGTACTTTATCCATATAGCCGTCATTTTGGATAAAAATACCCCGTTCCTTGTCTTCCGGCAGATACATGTGTTCGATGATGTCTCTCCACCGGGCACTTTCCTTCACTTGGTCGAGATTGGTGATGCGGCGTATGTGGGCATATTCATCCGGATATTGCTGTGCCACCATTTCCAGAAAACGGAGGGTCATCTTGAGGCACTGTATACAGGAATAGTTAGTGTACCAGTTGTTGTCCACATTGTTTTCGTATTCATCCGGGCCGGTAACCCCCAGTATGACATATTTCTGTTTGGGTTGGGAGAAGGATACCCGTTGTCTCCAGAAACGGCTGACGGCAATCATTACTTCCAGGCCATATTTGGTGATATAGTCCATATTGCCCGTCAGTACTGCATGCTGAACGATGGCATAGACAATGATATTGTTACGATGGATTTCCTCGAAGGTTATTTCCCATTCACTGTGGCATTCCTCGCCGTTATTGGTTACCTGCGGAAACAACGCTGCACCGTCCTTGAAACCCAGTTTGCGGGCGTTTTCGATGGCTTTGGGAAGCTGGTTGTGCCGGTATGCCAGCAAGTTCTTTGCAATCTCTTTGGGAGTGGAGAGCAGAAAAAACGGTACACAACACAGTTCCGTGTTCCAATAAGTATTTCCGCCATATTTTTCTCCGGTGAATCCTTTGGGGCCGATGTTTAGGCGCGGATCATCTCCCCGGTAAGTCTGATACAGTTGGAATATGTTGTACCGGATACCTTGTTGCGCTTCCGGGTCCCCTTCGATGACGACATCCGTTTCGTCCCAGATTTCCTGCCAGGCCCTTCGATGCTCTTCTACCAGCGTATTCCAGCCTATGCTCTTGGCTTCGCGTGCCTCGGCCACGGAGTGTTCCACCAATTCACTCCGTTCGTGGTAGAGAGAAGAAGCGATGGCGGTGTATTTGATGAGTGTCACGTTGTCTCCGGGTTTCACGTCGGCACCTACGCTGAAACCGGTCTGCTTTTCCTTTTCTATCCGTATGGGGTTGGCAGTGGTTTCCTTGTTGTTTTTGAAGAATTGGTAAGTCATGGCGTAGCACACTTGTGCATCTTCCCGGCGGGTCTGTGTCCAGAGATAGGCACAGCTGCTGGTAGAACCGGAACGCAGTATGTTCCATATTTTTAGGTTTGGCAGGTCGGCATCGTCTACTATATTCCCGTCAAGGATGGGCACGAGTGAGATTCTGCCGGTATAGTTGATGGAAGACACGCTGTACTTGATGAGACAGAGGTTGGGTCTTGCCATATTTGTGATATGCTCTACATGGATGCGGAGCTGGTTTCCGCGAGGAGACGTCACCTCCATGTCCCGGTAGGAGATACCTTCCTTCATATCCAGGCGGCGGTTGAAGCTATCGACATCCCAGCCTGCCAAATCGAGTTCCTCATCGATGAGGCGCAGGTTGATGCGGCTCCAGTCAGCAGCCTTGGGTATACGGGTGTAATATGGGGGAAATCCGTTCTTCCACCATCCTACGCGGGTTTTGTCCAGGAAAGTGATGCCGGCCACAAATGAACCACGGTAACTGTCACTGCTGTAAGGCTCCTCAAAATACCCTCGTTGCCCGAAACGTCCGTTTCCGAGACTGAATATACTTTCCGACATCCGTTGACGGTCGGGGTGGAATTGGTCTTCGATGATGTTCCATTCATCGGTCTTGAGGTATTTTTTCATGGCGACGTGTTTTCTGTAGTTATCGCCGTAAAGATACGCAATATGCGGAAATAAAAGAGAAAAGTGAGGACAAAAATAGTGAAAGGGGAAGGGAGGGGATTAAAAAAGATAATATAGCACACAGATGACACAGATAAGGCAGATGAACACGGATAAGTTTGTCTAATAATCCGTATTCATCTGCCTTATCTGTGTCATCTGTGTGCAGAAGTAGGAGCTTGATTCTATTTCTCTCCCTTAGTCTCTTTAATTAAATATACACAGAAAGCACCTATTATCAGCATCACTCCTGCCAATACAAGCATATTGATTTCGGGGGGCAGTACTCCTTTGGGAGTAAACAAGGACAGAATACTGCCGCCCAAAGCTGCCGCAATAATCTGCGGAATACAGATGGTACCATTGAAAAGACCTAAGTAGGTACCCATGTGTCCTCCGCTCAGTGCGTTGGTCAGGATGGTGAACGGCAGTGCCAGCATGGCAGCCCATGCACAACCTATCAGCAAGAAGGAAATGAAGAGCATATAAGGGTCGTGTATGAAGTAGGTGGAAATGAAACCTATACCTCCCAGAACAAGGCTGAGTGAGTAGACCCGGCGACGGTCCTTGAACATCGGTATGCAGATGGCCCAAAGCACAGAGCCGATGGCTTGTACGGCAAACAGTACGCCTACCCAGTCGGCGGCATTCTGATATTGCAGGCTCTTGGTGTCGAGTACCACTTTGGTGACACCATCTACCAGGTGCTCTACTGTAGGAGCGTCAAAAGCATTGGCAGCGATGCTGCCGTTGGTATAGGTCCACATGAACATAAAAGCAAACCAGCAGAAGAACTGTACCAGTCCGATAGTCCAGAATGCTTTCGGAGCCTTGATGAGCAGCTTCAGCATGTTGGTCTTTTCATGTTCCTCTTCTTCGGTGATGCCGTGATACTCTGCATATTCGGCAGGCGGCATCTCTTTTACTTTGACCGAAGTGTAGATGACGCAGAAGATAAGGATGGCCGCTCCGATGTAGAATGAGTAAATCACCGAGTCGGGGATTACTCCTTGGGGAGCTGTATTGCTGATGCCAATCCATGCAAAGATGAACGGGAAGAGATATCCCACCAGGCTGCCTGCATTGCAGAGAAAACTCTGGATGGAGTAGGCGAGTCCTTTTTGTTTCTCATTCACCATGTCGCCCACCATCATTTTGAAGGGTTGCATGGCCATATTGATGGAGGTGTCGAGGAACATCAGCGATACCAGTCCGAAAATCATGGCTGTACTTACTGCCATGCCGAAGCTTCCGGCATTGGGTAGCAGGCACATGACGAGTACGGCCACCAACGAACCTATAAACAGATAAGGGATGCGCCGCCCGAAGCGTGTCCAGGTCTTGTCACTGGCGGCTCCCACGATGGGTTGTACAATGATACCTGCCAACGGCGGTAATATCCAGAAATAACTCAAATTATGCGGGTCTGCACCCAAAGTGGAAAAGATACGGCTGATGTTTGCACTCTGCAAAGCATATGCAATCTGTACGCCGAAAAAACCAAAGCTGATGTTCCACAGCTTCCAGAAACTTAAATCGGGTTTTACTTTCATGATGGTTTAATATGTTTTATTATTTCGTAGTTCCTCTTATCACCAGATTGGTACGTACTATCTTGTTGTTGCTTTTCTCTTCTCCCTCCAGCTTTCCGGTCAGAATGCTGAAAGCGCTTTTACCTACTTCCTCGCCATGCTGCTCCACGGTAGTCAGCTTCGGGTCGGTGCTTTGGGCAATGGCTCCGTCGGTGAATCCGCAGATGGATACTTCATCGGGAACTTTTACGCCGACCAGTTTGCAGGCATACAGTATGCCCGAAGCTGTCTCGTCGTTGATGGCAAAGAAACCGTCAGGGCGGTTTTCGCTTTCCAGCAGGTCGGGAGTGATGGAGATGGCGCGTTCACGGGTGTCGCACAACAGAATCATGCTGTCGTCCACCGGAATTTTGTACTTCTTCATGGCATCCAGGTAGCCGTTCCGGCGATTCTTGGTAATCTCCAGGTGGGGAGCCGCACCATAGAAAAGGATACGCTTGCATCCGGTCTGTATCATGTATTCCACGGCTGCAAAGGAGCCGGCATAGTCGTCCACCACCACTCGCTCGGTTTTCAGCCCCGTACATATACGGTCGTAAAAGACGATGGGAATATCGTTGTTCAGCAGCTCCTGGTAATGGTCGTATTGGGAAGTATCTTTGGCAAGTGAAGCGATAACTCCGCAGACACGGGCGGCAAGGAAAGAATGTACAATTTTCACTTCCTGCTCGTACGATTCGCTGCTCTGCGCCACTATGATATTATATCCGGCATCCGCCGC
>OGMB01001106.1_pt1 | contig 12628 bp, 15 predicted proteins | sample 1573001 | NCBI WGS metagenome assembly OGMB01 (sample SAMEA2581921, study PRJEB24529) | metagenome | biome: Human gut stool | place: China | collected 2011
CCACAATGAGCACTTTCGTCTTTCTTGCCTACTGGCATTATAGCATATGCCTTTCAGCATTTCAAGTATGCCCTACTTCCACCACTTATAAACCGTATGCTTTGCAAGTCCTGTCTCTCGGATGCAGTCCGCTTTTGTTCCCAGAGGGTTGCTTTCTCTCCATTCTTCGACAATCTTCGCCTTGTCTGGTCTCCCTTGTAGAGCTTTGCCCCTGTCCTCATTCATTGTTTCAAGGGTAAAACGTGCGATTTTTAAGTGCGTGGCTTGCTTTCTGCCGTTCCTCTTATTTGGCGGTATGACAACTTTCGTCTGCTTCTCTATCCATTCTCGGCTTGCCATAGTCGAAAGTAGCTTGTTATCAGCTTTGAGGGCTTTCAATGCGTCCTTTACATCTTCCCTTGTAAAATGGTTGTCCTCATCATCTGTAAGGCTCTCCAGATGCTCCAAAAATGAATAGGCATCTTGCCTTATTCGTCTTTCAGATATGCCACATTTCAAGCCATACGCACACAATGCCATGATTGAGAAGTACCTACCGCCTACCTTTACTTCGGTAAAAATCTTGTTCTTCCACCACTCATAAAGGGCTTCATTACACACCCATGTGCCTTTTTTCTTCGGTCTGCCCTCTACAACTCGCTCTTGATACCACTCTGGGTACAGCTTCTTTGCTTCGTCCAGTGACAGCTTACTCTTTTCTTTCTTCGGCTTCTCTGTAAGTACCGATAAATCAACCTTACAGTTCGGTATGCTGTCCTTTATATCTTCCAGAGTATAGCGGTTATCCGACATCTTATAGGCTTTCACTGGGAAGTCTGCCCCCAGCTTGCTCTGGCTCCCAACACACCTAAAGCCTTGATAGATACCTGTTATATCTGGGCTGTCTGGTCTGATACTGCTCGTATCGTTCCATAGTCTGCGGATAAATGCTTCTTTCAGCTCCGCAAGGGTATCTTCCAGATTATGATACAACTGTACTGGCTCTTTCAAAAAGTAATAGGCATGGACACCCTTTCCAGAACTCACAAGGTAGGTCGGTCGGAGCTGTACTCCGTTCCCGAATTGCTTCAAGAGGTTCTTCAACTGCTGTTTTCCGACATAATCAATATCTATTGCAACCGCATACAGTTCATGTGCGTTCTGCTTCGTGTGTGTCTTGCCATAGAACGTGATAGGCGGTATCAGTCCGAACTCGTCCCCTATGACCTTATCAAGCATATTCAGACTATCATCTATAACCCACTGCTTCGTTCTTCCCTTTCCAGATGGTCTTATCTGGGTTGCAATCACATTTCCTTTTCCGTCATGCTCTGCACTCTGTAAGCTCCCCTCTGGGAACAAGTCACGATAGAACTCATGGGGGCTGACCTCTGGAAAACCTCTCTCCAACATCAGCTCCTCTTTATCCCTATATACCTTTCTCCACTCATACATTGTTTTTGTATTTCTACGCATATTTTTCTCCTACTTAGATATATTATATAATATACTGCCCTTACTCCGCCTGACCGCTAATCTTATCAATAGATTTTTGCACCTTTTTCTCTCAAGTATAAGGGAGTGCCTTTTTGGTGTCAATATCTACACCTCACTCCCTCTCGCCCTTATCGCTTATCTTATCAATGAATTTATTGCACCTTTTTGACCTCTAAAAAAAGGGAGTGAATTAAGAATATCTCATCCTCACTTCACTCCCTCTTATTTTCATCACTACTCTTACCAATATTTCAGTATTTTCTACTTAGCATCACGAAGAGTTCCTTTCCATACTGCGTATTCGTCACCTTTCTCATCAGTTGCGGTTAATATTGCTTCACAATATGGATTTGATGGTGGATTCGGAGTCGTATATACATAGCTTCGAGAATTAGTTCCTGTATACCCATTATGATCTTCTTCATTTGTATGCCAACTATTTACTCCTTCAGCTCTTGTTACAAGTTTACTGGATTTTAATTTTAATGGATTAGACGTCATAGATGCCTTAACTGTGTACTGCGGTCTTCCAGATGAATCTAAACCATCATAAAAATACTCCATACTTCCTAAAATTCTATTTTCAATATCTAAAGCTGTAGCAGGAATAGGTTCTCGAGAAGAAATTGTGTTTTTTCCATCACACGCAAAATATACTTTATCCAGCAAAACAGATTCTCCATTAGTTGAACGAGTCACCGATTCTACCGCCTCGGTTTCAGCAGGAGCTGTATCTGCTGCAAAACTAACCATATTCATAGCCATCATCATTATTGCTGCCAAAGCTAACGCTACAGATCTGCGAATATTTCTCATTAATTTTCCTCCTATGTCAATGTATTTTTATAGCATCTAAAGCAACAAGTACATTGGCATCCCCTCCTTTTTGTTTTACTATACTATATTTTCAACAAAAAAACATTAATTATATATAACATTTTTATAAAACTTTACTTGACAAATAAATAATATAACACTATCAAAAACGTCCCAATATTACAGACCATACCGCCCCAAAACAGGTATATCTTCAAGCCCTCATATCTGAAAAAGCTGTTTTTGCTTTCCTCCAGCTCCCGGACTTTCTGCTTCATTACGCTTGTAAGCGTATCAGACTGCTTTTCAAGAGCTTTTGTTGCCTTCTGTACCGCCTCTATATTCGCCTGTAACGCCTTTTTTACCTCTTGGACGGTACTTTCTCTGACCTCATCTCTCAGGCTCCCAATTCCGGCTGATATGGCGTTCTGAAGTAGTTCGTTGCTGTTCTCTAACTGCTCGACTTGCTTCTTCAGCTCGCTGATGAGCTGCCTGCTCAGCTCGGCGTCTCTCTGCCTGTTCTGCTCTGCCCTTGCTTGTCCTTGATTTGACTGCTTCATCAATTCCTCGCAGCTCTCGCTCGACAAAGCTAAGGCTTCCTTCAGCAGGCTGTTCTCCAGCTCTGTCCGGCTCTGACGGTTCAGTTCTTGGATCCGTTCTCTCGGACTTGCCTGCTCTGACTTCTGCTGTTCGTGCATTTCTCTCAAACTCATGCTCCAGTTCCTCCTTTCCAAAACCCATGTTGTAGTATTTTTCCAGCTTATTATTACGAATTTTGCAAGCCTTTTCTCCTGCCTGCTTCCTTGCTAAGTCGGTATATGTGATGTATTTGTGGCTGTCCTGCCAGTCCACTCCGTACCCTCTTTCATTCATCAGCCGAATAAAGCTTTCCCGGCTGGTCGCTGTTTCCTTACAGTCCAGGACTGCCAGGGCAATGTCCTGGACATAGCTTTTCACTTTCCCCTGCTCCGCCTGCTTCAGAAGCTGGTACGTCTCTTTTTTCCATGCCACTGTTTCCTCACGTTCCGCTCCTTCAAAGGTCTTTCCCTTTTCTGAGACGTGTAGCCCCTGCTCCCTGCTCTGTGCGTTGCACCGCTCCTTCAGCTCCTGCAGGTCGGCGCTGCTCCACTGCAGCTTGTGCCCGTCCTCAAAATTGACGGAATTGACGATAAAGTGCGTATGGATATGTTTTTTGTCCTTATGGGTAGCCACAAGCACCTCAAACCCTTTCCATGCCGACGTATTCTCTGCAAGCTGTAAGGCGTTCCTGTGTGCCTGCTCCGGCGTGATTTTCTCGTCCTTATGGTAGCTCTGGACAAAGTGCTTGTATGTCCTTCCCCCGGTTTTCTCCCATAGTTCCTTGGTGGCTTGCATTTCGTCCTTTACTGTATCTGGTTCACAGTGCAGACCGCTGACAAGCTTATCCTCTGTCTTTTCCTCTTTTGTCACATAGTCCAGTGCTTGCCCTATGCCTGCTTTTGAAGATACTGCTTTAATAACTGCCATACTTCTCTCACCTCTTTCATGGTGTTAGGAAGCTCTTGCTTATAGTCCACATATCCATTTTCATTCAGCTTCTTGGCTATCTGGTTCAGATTGTTGCCTTGCCTTTTCAGCTCTGGATATATCTCTTTCAGTCCGTCCAGATTGACAATGTTCGACTGTGTGAGGGCTTCAATGATATATTGCTGTTGGCTCTTTCCAGACTGCTCTACTTTTTCTTTTATCTGTGCAAGTTCTTCCTCTGACACTCTTATAACTATCTGCTTCGGTCTTGTCCTATTCATTGATGAAGTCCTCTCTTTCCTTTACCCACTTCTTAATGAGTTCGATTTCCTCGTTCATGTTCGGCTCTTTCTCTGGCTTCCAGTCCGCTCTCATGTCTTTCAGTTCTTCCAGTGCTTCTTCTAAGTCTGCCTTATAGCTTTCTAAATCTTCTTTTTCGCTTGCTATATATTCATCAACACTATTGTAACAAGGCACACACTCATAGCTTGTAAAATCATCATTATACTTGTGGTACACAATGTCTTTCCATTCATCACTTGGCTCTGCTATGTTCTGTTTAGTGATTTCAATGTCGGATTTTATTGTCTCTACGTTTTCCAACATATCCAGATAATGCTCTGGTTCATAACCCAAATTCAATAAGTGATTCAGCAGTGTAGGCTCTGGGAACATTCCGAACCAACAACGCTCGAACCATTGGTCAGCATAATCTCTTTCATCACTTCCGTTGGAGTAAGTACCGCCAACCAAATCTCCGACAAAATTCTCTATCAGCTCTCCGATTGTCAGACCATGCTCCCCACACTTTCTCGCCAGTCGGTCACAATCTGCATCCGACAATTTCACTGTGATTTTTCTCTCTCTGATTGTCTCAATTTCTTTCTGCAGTTCTTTTTTAAGTTTTTTTTCATTAATCATGTCACTTTTCCCTTTCCTGCTGGTTGTTTTTTCTTTATGCACCATGAATATACTCATTCCAAGTCCTACTACTGCTATAATTACAAATATCATCAATTCATATGATTTAGTTAAAAGCATTGTCAACAGCGGCAGAAAAAGCTCCATAAACAATGAAAAAAATAAGTCTTCAAAATCTATGCGTTTTGTTATTACTCCAACAACAAAACTAATAAGAAATATTGAAATTGCTATTGTTCCTGATAGTGCAGATACAGACATATTTATTGCATTATACCCTATATGATATGTAAAATCTGAAGCACAGATAAAAGCTGTCCCTATAAGCAGATACTTATTTTCCAGTTTCTTTGGTACCTGTGACATGAACACATAAGCAATCTCAATTATCATTGCCAAATAAAATATCACTTCTCTCATTCAAAATCTCCTCTCCTCATCATCCGGTACAACAGGGCTTTTGATGGATACTGTTCATCTGTCTTTATCCCTGATTTCTTAAGCTCATCCAATGCAGTCTGTGGACTGACACATTCATCAATGAGTTTCTGCCTTAGGAATTTATACATTTCAGTATTTTTATCAAGGACTCTTTCCTTGCGGCCCCTGTTATTCATTGATATTTCATACTGCTTCTGCGCATATTGGGCATCATAAACACCATCCTCATTTGTTCCACGGCGTATTTCCCGGTATATCGTTGAATACTCAAACCTCATCCTTTCTGCAACTTCCATAATTGTAATGCTTTTATTATTTTTAAGCATTTCGTGTATCTGACAGCGGTTTTCATAGGTTACTGTCTTATATTTCCTGCTTATGTACATGTTTTGCCTCCTTTTCATTCTCGGTACCGGAATCCGGTACCTCAAGAAAATCCATCATGTCAATCTGTCCTTCAATGCTGTCTGATGGCACTCTTCCTGCAGGAGCCCGGTTCTGTGGTTTATGAATTTTTCCGGAACTTCCTGTTATTAGCTCCCCAACAGACAGGGGGCTCTTTGTGTATTCTATAATCAGATGCAGCGCCTTTTTCCTGTAACGCTCAAATGTGGTCGGTGACATGTCAAACTGTATTCTTACGTTCTCATACAAATCATTTTCAACATACAACTGACTCAGCAGCGTATAATAAGGGTCGTCCAGCGCCAGATAACAGGCCCATACACGATTAACCATATCTTCCTGATTCGACAGCTCTGTGAGCATCGTTAAAAGCTCTTTACGTCTTATTTCCCGGTCTTTTTCAAGTTTAACTATAAGGTCGGACAGGTCTTTCTTTTTTCCACCTTTAGGGCCGGGCAACAGGCTGTTATGAGCAGCTGAGATGCTTTTTTCGGCTATAAGCTCATCCATAAACACCCCCATGTCACTCCGGCTTACCTCGCGGAAAAGAAGAACCATCTTTTTATTAATGTCATTAAGCATTTTTTCGCGGTTAGACAGTATTTTTTTTATTCTGTCTTCTGTAATTATTACACTCATTTATTCACCCTTTTTCCATATGCGCGGCAGATATAAAAATCTGCCGCAAAGGTTTTATGATGGCTGCCATTTCTGGCAGCAAAGATACTTTCTTCATTTGATGCCACGCACAGCCGTGCCGGTTATGGCACGGCCTGCGGAAAGTACCATTATTCTTCCATATCTTCAGTATTCCCAACATCCGGACCTTCTCCGTACTCTCTTGCACATCTTTTTGAATCAGGATAGAGATACATGCATGCTCCGCCCGATACCGGACATTCAAATCCGTGATATTCATCTGTTTCTATTGCATACGAACATCCCATATTATTTTTCCTCCTTAGCCAATTTTTCTAATCCTCGTACTATATACTCCTGCCTTCTTAAAACTTTAACCGGAACATCATCACCGGCCTCTGCACGCTGTCTAATCATTTCAAGCCTCTCTCTTTGTTCTGTAAGGTAAAAAGCCAAGTCATACACAGTTTCCAGACTCTTTTTGAATTCCTTTTCATCTTCATCGAATACATTTTCCTCATCCTCCTCTGACATAATTTCCTCGTCTATGTCCATATCAATGTTGTTAAATGCATACTGGCCGGTCATGTCCTGTTCTTCCTCCTGCATCCTTTCATATCTGTCTGAGCCTGTAACACCATCCACAAGGTCAAGGAACTCTGTCCATGACAGTCTGTCTGAGTTACACACTATGATGCCTTTTGGCGAGCAGTCATATGATATTCCTGCCTCACATCCGCCTCTGTATGATTTTGCAAAATGAGACATAAGGTATTCTCTCAGCTCTTTAGATGAATTAAACCGCCGGTCTGCGTCCTTTAAAAACAGATCATAAAAAATTCTGACCTGTCTTGGTTCCGGCTCTCTTTTAGGTTTGGAAGCTTCTTTATGGGCTTCTATCTCCCTCATGGTTGTCTTTCCATCCATTATCAATTCTTCCTGTTTTTCTTCAGGAAGTGAGGCCAGTGCCAGCGCAGCGCTTTTATTTATATGTCCCTTTTCCAGAGCCTCTCTTCCTTTATCACCAAGATTTTTTGAAATATTTACATAATCGCCAACTGTCGTTTTTCCCATATTCAGAATGCGGGCTATTTTTTCAACCGTCTTACCTCCATGCACATGCTTAAACTCGTCAGGATATTTATCAAGCAGATATTTGATGCGTTCTATTTCATGCAGCTTTTCTGCATCTGTCTTTGGGATGAAGCCATTAGTCGCATAAAGCTGGAACTCTGCCTGCACATCATCAACATGCTCTACCTTGCATGGAAGGAACTCAAACTCCTTAAGTCCTTCATGCTCTACCAGATACCTGCAGGCAAGTCTTCTGTGATGACCTGCAATGATTTCATATGTGTCAGTTCCGCTTTTTCGGACCAGTAAATCCTGAAGAACCCTGCCGGCCGATTTAATCAGTTCTGCAAAAGCAGCTATATCATCCTCTGTTGCACTTTTACGATACTGGTCTGTATTGTCAATGAGCTTGGTGTAATGTATCCATCTGGTTTCACTGCGTGGTCTGTTGTCAGTTTTCTTTACATCACTGTTAAATACAGCTCCGAATTTAGCCATGGAACTCACCTTCTTTCACGCCTAAAATCTCATTTGCAAGCTCCAGATAATCATTTGCTACCGGATTACTTTTTCTATGTTTTGCTACCGGCTTATAGAGCAACAGGGCATTATCAACTACTGACGAAGCACTTACACATGTTGTAAGAAATGGATAATCATGTCTGCCAACAAGGTCCTCATAAATCTCTCTTTGTGCCCTTCTGTTTGAATTCACCATAGTCGCAAATACTTTCCATACCGGTGAACATACAGGCTCCATTAACTCACCATCCATAACTGGATATATATATCTAAGTCCATTTATCTTTTCATCTACAACTGATAAATTATCACGACAGAATTTATTCAGGCATACCGGAGTAAGTACCAAATCAGCTGCGCAAATACATGTAATAGTCAGCTGCTCAAAGGCAGGCCTCGTATCAATAAGGCATATATCATATCTGTCTGCCACGGTATCCAGTGCCTTTTTTATTACATCAATCTGTGATGCATCATCTTCCTCCAGTTCTGTGCTGCCCGGTATTATATCAATATTGCCATACCTGGTTCTATAAATACTTCTCTTTACGTGTGCCGGATTCCGGTACACATCTTTGATTGACCGGTCTGTCTTTCTTGGTAAAAAGAATGGCGTTGCATTCGCCTGTGGATCAGCATCCACAACAAGAATCTTCTTTCCAAGCTGCATAAAAGAATATGCAAGATTTACTGTTGTAGTGGTCTTACCTACACCACCTTTTAAGTTGCTGATAGTTATTTTGTACATCATAAAACCTCTTTTCTGCTGTTTTCACAGCTATAAAACCTTTTAATAAACAGTTCTGATCCCCTTGAGTTCGTCCGGTAATTGCTCAGGCAGATTATCCAAATCAAGTTCCATCAAAATTTTAAGTCGTTCACTTGACTTGTTGTCTGCTTTCACTGCTATATTTTTTCCATTCACATAATGTCTAGAGAAATTTCCTTCTCCATCGTACCCACACAGAATTTCTTCTTCATGTTCTCTACGATTCTGTATAAGTATCCATGTTCCACAAGCCTGTGACCTTATTGTTATCTTTTCGTTTTCAAGCCACTCACAGCCTTCAAATTTTGAATAGGCCAGCTCTTTCATTTTTGGCAGTTCAATGTAACTTACATTCTGCGCACGTCTGAAAAGCTCTTTTTTGCCAATATAATCATAAATTTTCTTTGCCATAAGTGGCTCCTTTCTCTGAAAATCGTAACTGATTTACAGTTTTACTTATTTTTTCTGATTAACTTACTGTCATCAAACCATTTAATACTGCTTCCGACAAACTCCGTCTTTGGAATATACACACTAGCTGTTGAGGTGAATAATTTGTCGCTTTTTTTAAAGTATGCTGTTGATGTTGTGTTCATTTTGCGTCCTCACTTTCTTATAAATGTTAGTAAATCAACTTTTGGCACATAACACCGTGTTTTATTGCATACCCACTGTGTTTTTTGTTACAATGTGTGTGCGGTGAATGTGTGTGTTTTAACATAGTGCCTATAGCGAATGCCACTTTGTATTACACCCCCATTCTTTACAATTAAAAAACGCGGTAGAGTTAATTTCTTAACTCTACCGCGAGCGGTGTAGAATGCATAAGGATTAACTCTTTATGCATTTAATATAATACTTTACGAAAAACCCAAAATTATAATTTATAATCTTTTATGATTACATTCAAGCACTTGAATATCGATTTTTAAGAAGGAGCTTACCTATGAAATTTCAACCTGAAAGATTAATCCAACTCAGAAATACTCTAAATATAAATAAAGCAGAGGCCGCACGTCGCCTTAATATCTCACCAATGGTATATGGCCGCTATGAAAATGGACAACGTGAACCCTCTTATCCTACAGTCGGTTTCATTGCGCAGACATTTAATTGCAACATAGATTTTCTTTACGGAACATCTGATAAGACAGATCCTGATTACATTATTGTTTCTTCATCCAATGACCCTGAGCTTTATTCACTCATAAAAATGATCAAGCAGGACAGCAATGTAGAAGGCAGAATACTTACATATGCACGCAAGCTACTAGAAAAATAAAATACCATGCCAATCAAAAAGAGCGGTGTCTATAAACTACATCGCTCTTTTATCTGATAAATCATATTTTTTTCATCTCAAACATAAAATAATCTGTTGAATTACCTGCTGAATTTCACTAACTGCCACATTACTTACAGTTTCAAAATCAATCTCTTTCCAACCTTTCCCAAATAACTCTTCATATTGTCTTGATTTCTTTTCGTCATGATCCTTATATTTCGCCTTTCCAATAAGATAGGCATCTGAATTTGCCATATCAGGATAACCCGATGCTTTTTTCAGTGAAAACCAGTCTTTGTTTTCTTTGATATCTTTCTGTAAAATATCCAGTTTTTTCAGAAATGTATTACAAGCCTTCGGATAATTCTTTTTGATATATAGCAGGTTTTTATGCAGACATACCGCACTTTTTTCCATCAATTGTCGCTCTGATTTATTTGTCATATAATCATACTCATCTGGTCTTACTTCTTCCCCACGTATTGATCTTTGTAGCTGCTCAAACCAGTATTTGTTCCTTTGCAAATTGTCAGGAAACATAAAATATGTGGAAAATTCATGGTCAATCATTGGTGCAAGTCGAAGTATCTCATCATTCCTGCCACAGACAAACGCAATATTTTCATAATGATAGTTCTGGTCTCCCTTTAAAATAGAGACAAGAATCTGTAAAGCCAGTTCCTCTGCAATTTCCCGATTTTTCTTAAAGTACTCTGCCTCGAGAATGTCTGTATAATCATAAAACATCTGACAATAATTTACATAGTCATCAATATGCACCTTAGGATCCGAATATTTACGGAAAAACTCCAAAAGATTAAGCAGATGCTCCCCATCTTTATAAATCAAAGGCATAATTGTTCCATAATCATAATATTTTTCTTCTACCCTCTCATAGCCCCTGCAAAAAGCAAGCTGATACCTCGGAGCCGGCATAAAATATGTGTCAATCAGCCATGACCAAAACACCTCTGCATAAGCAAACAGCGGGCCTGAAAATGGTTTTGATTTCGTCAAAGGTTTGAAAACCAGCTTCCCCTCAAAAACAGGGAAATGTTTCTCGCCTTTTACCACTCCCACTGCCTCTGCATTAAGATTACCGCTTTTTGTGGAATAATTATATTCTTTGGTTGTGTATGCTGGTTTTTGTTTCATAAAATCTATACTCCTCTAATACTTTCATTTAGACCTTCATTTTCTATCATCCCGCTACTTTTCAACAATCTCCCAGTAGCCACTCTTAGGCGAACCATGTCTCTTTATAATGTAGCAAAATATGATATTTTTTACAAGACACAACCGATAGAATCTGATTTTGATAAGGTGGTAAAAGGATTGGCAAAGAAAATTTAATTTCTTTTCAGGATTATGTGATTATGATACAATTATAGAAAATAGTTTTTTATGAATCTGATCAATCGGATTTTTGGTGTAAAGGAGAACTTTATGAAAAAGATATTAGTGACAGGCGGAACAACTTTTGTAAGTAAATATGTGGCAGAATATTTTGTGAATGTGGGTTATGAAGTTTTTGTACTTAACAGAAATTCTAAGCCACAAGTTCAGGGTGTAAAACTCATTGAAGGAGATAGGCATAATTTGGGTGGTGTATTGAAGGATACTTTCTTTGATGTTGTTGCGGATATAACAGCTTATAATGATAAAGATATAATTGATTTTGTTAAGGAATTGGGGTCTTTTGATCAGTATATTATGATTAGTTCAAGTGCTGTTTATCCTGAGTATGGTGTTCAGCCATTTCTGGAAGAATCAGAGAAATCCGAAAATAAATTTTGGGGTTCATATGGAACCGATAAAATAGCAGCTGAAAAGGCATTACTTGAAAGAGTGAAAGATGCATATATATTAAGACCGCCTTATTTATATGGACCAATGAATAACGTGTATAGAGAAGCTTTTGTATTTGATTGCGCCTTGGCAGACAGAAAATTCTATTTACCTAAAGATGGCAGTATGAAATTACAATTCTTTCATGTAAAAGATTTATGCAGGTTGATGGAGGTAATAATTAAAGACAAGCCGCAAGAGCATATTTTTAATGTTGGTAATGTTGAAGCAGTTTCTATTAAAGATTGGGTAACAAAATGCTATGAAAGCTTAGGAAAAAGACCGGATTTTGTAAATGTTTATGAAGATATTGAACAGCGAAATTATTTCAGTTTTTACAATTATGAGTACTATTTGGATGTATCGCGTCAAAACAAAATATACCCAGAAACCATATCATTAGAAGACGGATTGAGGGATAGTGTTAAATGGTATTTGGAACATAGCACAGAAGTTAATAAAAAACCTTATTTTAAATATATAAATGAAAATCTAGTGGAGGATTAATTTCAAAATCTATTGTTGTAAAGAACACGATAACATTTAGTCAGACGCTTGCTCCTATTCTTGATGCCATGTGTGATCGGGGAACCGATTACCTAAAATGATAACTTTTATCAAATGTTTTCTCCCTATTTCTTTTAAAAAACTGCAAGCACAGAAAACGGGAAGCCGCATAAACACTGGCTTCCCGCTGTTTTTACCTTATTCAAACTCGCAAAGTTTAGTTTGATTCTAGTTGTTTTAATATGATTATCTATACCGTCTCGTATTGATAATCAATATCTTTTCCACTCATTATTTTTCGTTTCACATATTTTTAGTACCAATCCAGTACCATTGCTATATTGTCATTATTGTGTGTAGTTCTGGTGGCTTGCAGGTTTGTTTACTATTCAGAGAATAACCATCTGATAGTTTGCAAG
>OGMB01001115.1_pt1 | contig 12591 bp, 14 predicted proteins | sample 1573001 | NCBI WGS metagenome assembly OGMB01 (sample SAMEA2581921, study PRJEB24529) | metagenome | biome: Human gut stool | place: China | collected 2011
TGTATCATACTTATTATAAAATCTTCTAAACTTTTCTTTAAATTCTAATAATACTGCCATCACTTCCTCCACAATTATCTTTTTTTCTTCTGGCCATTATAAAATCTTTCAAGCTTATTAAGCCTTGAAAAATACTTTTTAAGCCCTTTTCTTGAATTCTCATACTGAAAGCTGTATACAAATCCTGCTGTTATAGCAAATATAACAAGCATAATTATATAGTATATTGCCACCTTTTTTCCAAAAGCAAGATAATCCATTGAATTAATATTCTCGACTAATCCTTCTGCGTTGCATAACACATACATAATAGCAACTATCGCAAAGGCAAGTGTTGTAGTGATCAATGTCTTTAATATCCCAAATGCGACATAATCACCCTTGAAGTATCTGGCTGTCCTTAACATCCTTCTGCCTTCATTTTTCTCATATATAGCCATCTTGGTCATCATTTTAACCTTATTTTCATTAAGCAAAACATTCACCTCATTATAATCTACATAAGTTTTACATAAATATACCATATTTTATCTTAATTGTATATTACTATTTGCGAATGTCCACCTCTTGAAGCTGTGACTATTCTTACTTTTCTGTCTTCTACAGTAAATGTACGGTCCGTTGTTGCAGATACATAATTATTCCATACCTGATTGCAGCTTTCCGGAAGCAGCTGTGCTAACACACCTTTTATTCTTGCATCGAATCCATCATTTCTCTGCTTGATATATATGATTGAAACATCTGGCTGTGTTATTATCTCCCCATAATATGTACCACCATCTGTGTATACATATACATTGGAATATTCCTGTGTAAAGCCTTCTTTGTTTAACACCTCACCTATATCACCGCTTGTTTTTCCGTCACTTCCTGTGCTGTTGTTATTTTCCTGACTATTACCGCTGTTTGAAGAACCTGATTGATTATTTCCTGGATTGTATGAACTGTTTCCATTGTTTCCTGTATTGTTATTGCTGCCTGTACCTGATAAGTTGTTTCCTGTACTGTTACTGTTTTCATGACTACTTCCTGTACCGGCTGAATATCCGCTGTTGTTTCCTGTACTGTTGTATGAATAGCTGCCATTATCATTGTAACTACTTCCTGTACCAGAACCAGAGCCTGCACTACTTCCTGCCGGTACAGAAGATGATGGCTTAAGAATACTTCCATTACCTGTATATACAGTATAACCATTCTTAGAGCCTGCTGCTGCACTCTCTATTCCTTCTATAGCTATGGCATCTGATACATCACCAACTGTAGCAGTAAGTGCTGCTGTACCTGTTCCTTTGACAGTTACAAGTCCATCCTGATTAACAGTCATCACATCGTCGTTACTGCTTGTCCATATAAGCGCCTTATCTGTATCTGCTGGTTCTACTATAGCTGCTGCCATAAATGTAGTTCCAACTGGTATAGCAGTATCATCCATAAGTATCTCTACTGTTGTTATCTCTTTAACTGCATTATTATCAGCTTCTGCATCCTGTGGTCTTAGATTTTTCTGTGTAAGAGTCATTCCAACTGTATTTTCTTTACTTTTATTATGTTCTGATATAACACCTGCGGTTATAGCTGCTGCTATGAGAACTAAAACAGCTATACCTGCTATTATGAAAACCAGTGGTTTAACCTTGTAATTCTTTTTATCCTTCATACTTTAACATATCCCTTATTATTATATTTTAAAACTATTCTCATCTGTAAATGCATATCGTGGGATTATCATCCCACGATAGTAAGTATAGCATATTTTATTGTAATTTGAATTAAAATTTTAAAATAAAGGGATAAACCTTGAACATTACTGTGCTATTCCCGATATTCTTGATATAACACAATTAATCAGATATATTAGTATATATATTGTAACTATAGTAGCACCAACCGGTGTTGATGCAAATATTGATATTACAATACCAAGTACAGCACCAAGTACTGACAATACAGCAGCATATATTATTACAAGCTTAAAGCTTTTCATGATACGCATGGCCGATAATGCAGGAAATACAAGCAATGCTGTTATAAGAAGAGAGCCTACAAGATTCATCGCAAGAACAATAATAACTGCTGTTATAACTGCAATCACCATATTATACAAGCCTGTATTTTTCCCCATAGAACGGGTGAAATCCTCATCAAATGTAACAGAAAATATTCTGTTATAAAATATAACAAAAAATGCTACTACTATTATAGAAGCTGCTATACACATAACAACCTCTGAACCCGTAAGCGTAAGTATGGAGGTTGAACCAAAAAGAGTAGAGCAGACATCTCCTGATACATTAGATGAAACTGAAAAAACATTTAATATAAGATATCCAACAGCCATAGCTCCAACTGATAACATCGCTATAGCAGAATCCCCTTTAATCTGGGTGTTGTTTCCTGTTTTCAGCAGAAGAACAGCACATATGATAGTCACTGGCATAATAAACAGATTAACATCTGCTATCTTAAGAACTGTCGCTATCGCAAGTGCACCAAACGCCACATGTGAAAGGCCATCACCTATGAATGAGAATCTCTTAAGCACAAGTGTAACGCCAAGAAGTGATGAACATAAAGCGATAAGCACGCCAACAATAAGTGCATATCTGACAAATGGATATGACATATAAAACTGAAATTCCTGAATAAAATCTGACATTACTTATCATCTCCTTTAATCTTTCCTAAAACATCCGCCTTATCGCTGTTTAAGAACTCTTTCTTCGTTCCATAGAAACTGTCCTCACTATCTACATATAGAATATGCGTAGCATATGACACCGCATGAAGGTCATGCGAAACCATAATTACAGTTATTCCTTTATTATTAAGCTGCTTTAAAAGCTCATAAGTCCTGTAACTGGTTCATCTAAAAGTATAACCTTAGATGTGGCACACAGTGCCCTTGCAAGAAGTACTCTTTGCTGCTGTCCACCAGAAAGGTTACGGTAACACTTTTTCTTAAGTTCCAATATATCAAGTTCTTCCATCTTCTGCCTTGCAAGTTCTTTTTCCTTCTTTCTATAAAAAGGCCTGAATCCGCCTGAAGCAAGAGTACCTGAAAGTACAACCTCCCAGACTGTTGCTGGAAAATCTTTCTGCACAACAGTCTGCTGTGGAAGATATCCAATCTCATAAGCCTTAAGTCCATCTGAATATGTAATATCACCAGATACTTTTTCTATAAGGCCAAGCATTGTTTTTATAAGTGTACTCTTACCGGCACCATTTTCTCCTAATACACACAGGTAATCGCCTTTTCCCACTTTAAAATTCAGATTTTCTACTACTGCCTTTCCATCATATCCTAAAGCAAGATTGTTACATTCGATATATGACATACAGGTGTCACCCCTTTCTTTTTTCTTATAATAGGCAACATAATTACATTTTGATTATGATAATGCTTGTTTTAATACCGTAAGATTCTTTAGCATCACATTAATATAATTATAATCCTCTGATTCTGATATCTTAACTGACTGCATTGAATCCATCTGCAATATTTCCTGATTCTTATCCTTTGTGTTATCTTCTATAGTCATAGCAAGCTTTTCATCTGAACCATCTATAGTAAGAATCGCTTTAGTTCCTGTCTCATCAACCTTGCCAGCAAGAAATGTTACAGTTTTAAAGCTCGCCTCTGTCTCTGCACTACATCCTGCAAATGCTGCATAATAATCAAGATTATAATCATCCACAAGATATCTGAAAGGAAATCTGTCGCCAAATACTACTGTCTTAAGTCTTGCAGCACTTATAACTGACTCATATTCTTTATCAAGATCTGAAAGCTGTTTTATATATGCATCTGCGTTACTCTGGTATTCTTCTGCATTATCTGTATCCAGCTCCTTTATAACATCCGTAAGCTTCTGTACAAGAATCTCTGCATTCTTTACCGACAGCCATATATGCTCATCATATTCTATTTCGTCTGTTTCTTCATGCTCTCCATGACTATCCTCAGAAGCTGTGTGGCTATGTCCATGTTCATCATCCTGCATTCCTTCAACAACCTCTTCCTCTTTGGCTCTGTCACCAAGAAGCTCCATCATATTTACTTTTTTCATGTTCTTGTTAGCTGTTTCCCTTACAGCATCAAACACCCATGCATCAGATGAACCACCAACATAAACAAACATATCTGCTGAGGATATCTTTGCCATATCCTTTGCTGATGGCTGATAGCTGTGAAGATCTGCTCCACCATCCACAAGCAGGGTCAGGTTGAATTCTTCTGATTCTTCCCCAATAATATTCTGTATCCAGTTATACTGAGGATAAGTTGTACATACTATATTAATCTTTCCATTATTCTGTACATTTCCCTGGCAGCCAGTAAATGTAAACAATGAAGCTGCCAGTATTACACATAACATCAATGATTGCAGCTTTATTAACGATAACCTTTTCTTTAAAAATCCCATATAAAATCCTTTCATTCTAATTTTTTATAGCTTTATTTACAACTCTTTATTATGTTTTTTACAATCAGCACATAAGCCACACAGCGTTGAACCATTACATTCAAGTGTGAATCCATACTGCTTCATAAGAAGCTCTCTTATATCATTCATAAAATCGCAGTCAAGATGCATAACCCTGCCACATTTTCTGCACTGCATATGAAGATGTTCATCACAGTTATGATGTTCGTCCGATACCCTGTAGTAATAGTTACCACTGTTTGCAGTTTTAAAGCGCACCAGGACATTCTGCTCCATCATCCTGTCAAGTGTTCTGTATACAGTTGACTGGTTAACATCTATGTTATTGCTCTCAAGATAGTGATATACATCCGAAGCGCTAAAGCTTTTCTGCTTCTGCAGCTTAAGATACTGCTGTATCTCCTGGGTTACCTTTGTTTTATAACTTTTTTGCATGACATGTCCTTTCATAAAAGACTTATTATAACAGATTTGCAGCTTTGATCTAATTTGCAAATCGTTTGCATTTTGCATATTATCATCATTGTTATGATGTGTCAACTTATTTTTATAATTAATCATCATAACCTAAATTTTCAGGAATAAATTTCTGGAAATAAATCAAGACACATTAAGAATAAAGTCTTCACCTTAGCATAAAAAAATAGGCACCGCACTAATTATTAGTGAGATGCCCCTAGCTGCTATTTGATATTTTTACTATATGATATCCATACCACTTGTATATTGTTTAATAAACTGTTCCCTTGCGCATGGCCTGCCGTAATAATAGCCCTGCAGATAATCAACCCGCATTTCATTCATTTTCTGGCGCCATTCTTTTTTTTCAATACCTTCTGCACATATCCTGACGTTAATGCTATGTACCATCGGAATTATATTTTTATACAATTCATAATCCCTTTCATTATCCATTGCCTTTGCGGTAAAATCCTTGTCCATTTTTACATAACTTGGATTCATATCACGAATGCAATGAAAATTAGAATATCCTGTACCAAAATCATCGATCACAAAGCTGATATGGTTCTCATCCAATGCCTTCCTGAACTTACAAAACATCGGTGTCATATCCATAAATCCACTTTCGGTCATTTCAATATATATGGAATCCGGTTTTAAAGCATACCTTTTAATCACATCCAATATATCACGCTCAACGTTTCCGTGCATGATCTGGACATATGAAACATTTATATTCATCCTGAAATCAGGAATATATTGCTGTATTTCACAACACAGCTTTGCTGCTTCATCTAATATATATCTTCCTGCCGGGATAATTAATCCGGTTTCCTCCAGTAATGGGATGAATTCCATAGGTGAAATAACCTCTGTATCTTCTCCGGATATCATAGAGAAACGCATAAGCGCCTCTGCACCAATAACCTGCTCTAAACCACAATCCACGATTGGCTGGTAATGCACATCAAAGCCCTTGAATCCGTTCATGACAGAATTACGGAGTGCTGCTACTATTCTTCCTTTCCGTAAAAAAAGTTCATAGTCATTCTCATCAAAGATATAGAATCCATTTTTTCCCATTTTTTTGGCTTTTTTAAGGACAAATGAAAATTTCTTACGGCACTCATCGTAGCCTTCACAAACTGTTGTGGCATCCACAACACCAACAGAAATTGAAAAAACAGCCTCATAGTTTTCAGATACTATAAACCTATAAAGTCTGTCATCTATTTTTTTCTTAAGCTCTGCGGCATATTCCCCAGCAGAATGTTCCAGATCAACAATCACATACTGGTCAGCTACAAGATGATATATTCTCTGACTATCAGAAAGACATTCCTTCATGCAGTCAGCTACACTTTTCAGAATATAATTGCCATAAGCCGCTCCGCGCGAACTGTTGATTGCTCCAAAATCGTCGATTCCTATATGCATAAGAAAGCCCTTAGAAATGTGTTTCTTATGAGAACGCATATAGGCGTTAAATTCAAGTCCTCCAAGCAACCCGGTGACATTATCTGCCCTTCTCTGATTCCCTGTCTCATTCATGCAGCCAACCAGGTATTGCGGTTTTCCCTGTGAATCGTCAATCACTATTCCACGACAGTTAACCCATACCGGCATGCCTTCTTTATCCAGCCATCTGTAATGCAGATTATGTGCTTTTTCTTTCCCTTCATATATAGCCGTAAGATGCTCCTGCAGCATCTTACGGTCTTCTTCATATACTACCTGTAAAACATCATTGGCAACATCATTCATGACATTTTCTGATATCATAAACCTGTCCACAGCCGACTCAGACAGCTCTATTGTATCATTCTGCAGATCATATACAAACAGATAATCATCCATACATTTTGCGATTATTTCCAATAAAGTTTCTTTTGTCTGCTTACCAAATACTTTAAATATATTCTCACTCACAACAAGAACCTTTCCTTCATAATAGCTTTATGATAAACTTTTAATCTTTAAAGAGCTTAAATCTGTTTACACGTTCATTCATCTTATCTGCACCCTCTGCGAGGTTAATACTGATTGCTGTATTCTCTTCTGAGGATGCTGCAGTACCCTGTACTACACCTGAAAGCTGTTCAATACCCTGTCCAATCTGTTCTAATGACTCTGCCTGTGTATTAGCCTTCTCCATAGTATTCTGTGCCATTTCTGCGAATGAATCCATATCTGCAATAATCTGGTTAAAGGCATCTGCTGTTGTTCTTGTAATTTCATTACCCTTCTGGATTTCAACTAAAGTCTTATCGATTAATTCTCTTGTATTTACCGCTGACTTAGCACTATCTGATGCAAGCTTTCCTATCTGGTCTGCAACTACTGCAAAGCCTTTTCCTGCCTCACCTGCCCTTGCAGCCTCAATAGATGCATTAAGAGCTAACAGATTAGTCTGCGAAGCAATATCTTCAATATCAGTAATAATATTACCTATTTCCTTAGATATTTCTGTAATGTGCTCCATTTCTGTCAGAAGAATATTCATTTTTTCTTTTTCATTATTTGCTTTGTTTGCAGAAGCCTTTACACGTTCAGATGCATTCTTTGTTTCACTTGCTGTATCCTCTGCAAGATCAACAACTGTATCTATTGTGGCATTAAGTTCCTGAATAACTCCTGCCTGCTCTGTTGCACCATCTGCTAACGACTTTGATGCACTTTCTACTTCCTTGGCATTATGTGTAACCTGTTCTGCAATATTGCTTATTTCTGACAATGTACTGTTAAAACGCTTTAAAATGTAAACAAGTGAATCCTTTAATTCTGAAAAATCACCCAGAAATGGTGTAATATCATCACCATTTCTTGTTAAATCACCCTGTGCTATGAATTTAACCTCCTGTGAAATCTCGCTTACATAATCTGAAAGTATATTCATAGCTTCCTTAAGCTTTGTAATTGTTTCACCAAACTCATCATCAGATTCATATGTAAGCATATCCACATTAGACAGCTCACCCTTTCTAAGGCTGGCAACTGCCTCATCAATCTGACGTACTGGTTCTGTAATTGAGTCTGATATTATCTTTCCTATAATTGTTGCAATCACTGCAATCGCTAATCCTGTTATAATAATGACAATAAAAATAATTATTGTACATATATTAGCAATTACTTTTGCCTTATCTAATTCCGCCTGAAAATCATCGCGTACTGAATTTAACTTTTCTACAAATTCCTTATTACTTTCATACACGCTTCCAGTCATAAGATTGGCAGCATCAGCCTGTTTGCCTTCTTTACTAAGCTTATATATTTTATCTGAGGCTGACCTGTAATCCTCCCATGCAGAGCTTGCCTTTTCATAATCAGCTTTACCTGCCTGTGCTTTCTTATTTGAATTAATTATTGTCTCTAACTTAGAAGATATATCCTTTATCTGATTCTCCATATCATTAGTTTCTTTTTCACAGGCTGCCATAGCTGCTGTATCTGTTTCTACAAGATGCTGATACTGTTTGATTCTATATTTAGCAGTTATTGTTTGTAATTCCTGCAGACACTCAAGTGAAGGAGACCACACTTCCGTAATACTATGTATATTCGAACGAATCACTAATGTTGATATAAGCGCAACCATTACAAAAAAAGCTGTCATAACAAGCACTGCCATCCGATATACCTTTAATTTTGCTGCAACTCTTAAATTAGCTATCCAATTTCTTAACTTTTCCATATAGTTTCCCTTTCTTTTGTTTTTAAATTATATTGTAATAATAAACTTTTTCCGAATCACATTATAAAAAGGCCAGACAAATTCCGATATTCTCCAGCCCTTACAATCCTTCTTCAAAAAGCTTTTGTTAAAGATATCACAAAATTGTTTATATTGCAACAAACCAAAAAAAATTGTTTATTTTCCAAAAGAATACTTTACATATATAATACAGCTTTTAAGACTCTAGCTATGGTAGTCTTGCACTATAGCTTTTCTCTTTTTTATTCATATCTGCTAACATGCTTAAGAGCCGGCTTTCACACCAGCCTCTTAACAACTGCCACGAATGCATCGACTATGAATATAGCAAGGGCAATCGCCCCTGCTGCCCCGATTGTAAGCACAAGACTTGATAGTGCCTCCTGTGTATCTGCTGTAAACAGGTAATAAACCGTCTTATACATGCCCGCTCCAGGCACAATCGTAAGTATAGACGGAATAAGCGTTGTTGTTACCGGTGTCTTAATAAGTCTTGCAAGAATATGCGATATGACTGCCAGCACCAGTCCTGACACAAAGGTAGCCATAAGCATAGATGTATACCTTTCCGTATAAAGATATACAGCCCATCCTGCCATCCCTAATATTCCATTAACAACCAGACATCTTTTCGGTGCTTCAATAAGAACTGAAAAGCCTATTATTGCACCAAAAGCAAATATACTTTGTAATAGCATAATTCTCCATTCTTTAAATCACATTGACAGGCTACAATAATAATAATCCCACGTATACTCCAAGGGCAATCATTGCCGCCTCTGTAAACGCCTGCAGTATATTTGCATTACCTGAAGCGTAATCCCCATGAAGAGTATCTCTTATGGCATTGGTTATGGCTGCACCAGGTACAAGCACCATAATCGAGCCTATGATTATCCTGTCGATATGCGAACCTATTCCAACGTGCACCATAACGAAAGCTATAACCGATATGACTATTGATGCCACAAGATCATTTATAAGTGGGTTAAGTGCGATTTTCTTTCCGATATGAAGCCACGCTGCAAGAAATATTCCAACTATTGCCGTTGCTGCCATATCCTTAAAATCACCACCATACATCCCTGCAAAGAAAGCTACAACAAAGACTGTGCATATATCCTTAAGCCACCATGGATACTGGGATTTCTTAAGATGCTTGAGCTGTGAAAAAGCCTCCTCTAAGGATATAATCCTCATATAGAACTTTCTTGATATATCATTTACCTGGGCTATTACATTAAGATTGGTCGCGCCCTTATTCACGCGCCTTATAACTGTAAGAGCATCTATGGATGGATCATCGAGTGATATCATAATACCTGTTGACACTACAAATGCTTCACTTGTTTTAAGACCTGAGGTTTTGAGTATATAATTTATCGTTTCCTCTACACGGTATATCTCCGCTCCGCTTTCTAACATAATAGTGCCTGCAAGTGCCGCCGTATCAATAAGCAGCTTATAATCCGGCTGCCCTGTTTTCTTCGCATCCGACCCGGTAATTTCTTTTTTCTTGTCACCAGCCTTAACTGCCTGTATCATCTAACCCCCTCCTTCCTTATATCTTACTGATAGCTTCCTTATATCTTACTGATAGCTTCCTTATAGATTTCTTGATAGTTTCCTTATAAATTCCTTGATAAATTCATTATAAATTTCTTATATATTCCTTAATATCCTCTTAATGTTTACGTCATGATTTTATATACTCTGCCTTTATCTGAAGGTATACTTCTTTAATTCGCAGTTCTTTATTCCAAATGCTGAGAATTCCTCATTTGTCATATTATTGAAATACGATTCTACTATTCTTGATATGCCATTATGGGCTACAAGCAGATAAACCTTATCTTCACTGTCATTCTTAATATCATCAATAAGATTATATATTCTCTGGCACAGATGAAGCATAGTCTCTCCACCATCAAAATCATATACAAAGTTCATCTTTGCCTTTGCGAATTCTTCTCCATCTCTTGCTGTTGATTCATACCGTCCAAAATTCTGTTCTTTAAGTCTTATTTCCTCCCGGCAGGCTATTCCTGTCACCTCTGATATATGCTTTGCAGTATCTGCTGCTCTTACTAATGGTGAATACAGGATCTCATCTATATGGATATGCTCTTCTTTTATTCTTTTTCCAAGCTCTGTCGCCTGGTCATGTCCCAGACTTGTAAGTGCAATGTCTGTTGCACCACATATTTTGTTTTCAACATTCCATATCGTCTGCCCATGTCTTGTAAAATAAAAATAACTACTCATGCCTTATCACCTCAACTCTGCATAATCTCTCCAGCATATCATCTGTCATATTGTATACCGCATCAATCACATAATTTCTGTAAGTGGCATTTCCATCCATATCATTAAGCCTTTTATATGCTGTCTCTCCACTTATTCCCATAACACAGACTGCCGCTGCCACAGCTTTGGCTATGCTGCCCTGTATTGCTGTATCATGCTCTTTACTTATGCACATATCTGCTTTATCTGCATCTGCTTTATCCACATGTGCAGAGCCTGTATACACATTTTCCATACTGATAGCTGCAATATAGGCTGTTATCAGTGCTGAAAGCTGACAGCCCGTTCCTGTCACCCTGCTCATCATAGGATGTCCGTTTCTTATACAATATACTACATTCCCATCAGTTACTATATCTATAACACCAGTTATACACAACACAGCCCCTGTTTTTTTAGCAAATGCTTCTGCAAAGGCTGCCACATCATATATATTGTCCTCTGTGATCCGGTCAATATCATTAGCCTCCACACCTTTAGAGTGGTTAATGTCAGCCATTCCATCTGCAAGTGCTTTTATTTCTGATATGTTTCCTCTTATGACAGTCGGACTTATCTCTTTTATTATTCTTAAGGCTGCACTGTTTCTGAAATCCGAGGCTCCTGCACCTACCGGATCAAGCACAACCGGATGATGAAGAGCTGCTGCACTTCTGCCAGCAACCAGCATCGCCTCAAGCTTATTCTCATTTAACATGCCTATATTAAGATTTAATCCATCACATATAGCTGTTATCTGTCTAACCTCAAGTGCATCCTCTGCCATGATAGCTGCACCACCACATGCCAGAAGTATATTTGCACAATCATTCATGCTTACATAGTTAGTTATACTATGAATAAGCGGCTTCCTTTTATGCACTATTCCAATAATATTATCAAACATGTTATTCTTTACTCCAACACCCATTGTTATTCTATATTCTGCTGCATTTTTGCAAGCAGTCCCGAGCTTTTAAGGCTTAGAACTATCATTCCCGATATCAGTGCACCTACTGCTGTTGATACAAAAAACGGAAATACATACACATAAAACGCCAGATTGGCTGCATTCTTTCCCATAAGGAATATAGCAACAGGGTACGCACTAAGTCCACCTAATATAGAGGTTCCAGCCACTTCTCCTATCATTGTCGCTATAATGTTATGAAATCTTTTATACACTACGCCACATACTAATGCACCAAACATGCTTCCCGGAAATGCCATAAGACTCCCTATTCCAAGCATATTTCTTATAAGTGATGCCACAAATGCTGCCATGACACCATAACCCGGTCCTAAAAGAACTGCACAGAATACATTAACCATATGCTGTACAGGTGCACATTTGCTTCCAAACACTGGAAACGAAAACAGACTTCCTACAACAGCAGCAGCACATAATATACCTGCTATTGATAATTTTTTGATACTAGTTGATTTCACGATATAAACCTCCTTTTTTCCTGACCAGAAGCCTTATATATAATGCCTCTTCCATACAGGAATTCCATAAATCATTTCTTAAATCATTTTTTGTAGTATACCATATTCTTCAAATGTGTGATATATTAATCTATAAATACCAGGATTGCTACATAATTTGCGCAATCCCCTGACAACATACGCAGAAATGGAGATTAGTGTGAAAAATAAGATTTTTCACACGCA
>OGMB01001116.1_pt1 | contig 12567 bp, 10 predicted proteins | sample 1573001 | NCBI WGS metagenome assembly OGMB01 (sample SAMEA2581921, study PRJEB24529) | metagenome | biome: Human gut stool | place: China | collected 2011
ACTTCATAAAAAAGAAAAGAACACTTGCGTGTCCGAACTGAAAATTCTTATTAAATTAACACTCGTGCATATTTCTCCTTTCGTTAATCGTATGTTCATATGTCTAATTATTTCATTTTGAGTACCTTTGAAAAAATCAAGTGGCTCAAACCCAGTGTTTAAGCCACTTTGAGAGTGGACTAGACGGGAGTCGAACCCGTGTCCGAAATACAATTCCCTGTCCTTCTACGAGTGTAGTTTATTATTTAACATTCCCTCTGCCACACGATAACAAACAACCTTGTGGTTTCAGTAGCTTCATGATACGCCCGATGGCTCAAAGCTTTGCCAACGTCGTTTCTCACATAGTCGAAGCCTGGGTCCTAAAGTGTGAGTGCTCTAGGTCAGACTGCTGCCATTAGGCAGCGTATGCTAAATTATCTTCAGCGTTTAATTTTAATTTGGCCATTTAACGCATCGCCATACGACTCGCTTCTCCAGCTGCATGTACCCCGTCGAAACCTTTACTAGCCCATATTCAATTTTTTTGCGGGGTACATGCAGCTACGCTCCATGTTCTCCGCTCCGCTTCGGTCCGCCCAAACCTTTACTAGCCCATATTCATTTTTTGCTAACCAAGATTTCTGATTTTGAAATCTCTCTGTGCCTCTCGCTTTTGATCCTTCTTGGCTATGTCTGCTCTCTTATCATAAAGCTTCTTACCTTTGGCAAGTGCTATCTCTACTTTGACCAGACTCCCCTTAAAGTATACCTCCACAGGCACAATTGTGAAACCCTTTTCCTTCATCTTTGATGAAAGCTTCTCGATTTCCTTCTTGTGGAGTAAAAGCTTTTTAGGTCTGAGTGGATCCTTGTTGAAGATATTTCCCTTCTCATATGGTGTGATATGCATGCCATACAGGATAATCTCACCGTTCTCAATACGGATGAATGACTCCTTTATGCTGCCCTTTCCCATTCGAAGTGACTTCACCTCAGTTCCTGCAAGTGAAATACCGGCTTCGTATTTCTCAAGCAAAAAGTAATCGTGATAGACCTTTTTGTTGTTGGCTATTAATTTCTTTGGTTCCTTAGCCATGTCGGTATCTCCTTTCCTCAAACTGCTTTACAATACTAACACATTTTTTTACAATTGCCAATATATAAAACGCAAATTATTGTAAACCGCTGGTTCACATTTCTGTTTATTTACACTATATAATATATTATGACATCTTTTTCAATAAATCTATCACACAACGACCGACAAATAACAGATAATCAAATAAGTATTTTTAATATCATAAAAAATTTCGTCATTATTGTCATATTATTCCGCCGGTTTAAAATCAATTGTACGCATAATTTTGTCAGTACTGTCCACAACAACCTTGATTTTTTGTCCAAGCTTGTATCTCTTATTGGTGGCTGTACCGGCCAGCTCATAGGTATCCTCGTAAAACTCATAGAAATCGTCTGTCAGGTCTGTCACGCGCACAAGTCCCTCAACTGTATTTGGAAGCTCCACGAAAAAGCCCCACTCCGTGACACCTGATATAACTCCTTCAAAGCATTCACCAATATGATTTGACATGTATTCACATTTTTTAAGCTTGACTGTTTCACGCTCAGCCTCTTCTGCACGTCGTTCGGTCTCACTTGCCTGCTTTGCAACAGCATCGAGTATAGACTCATAGTGCTCCCTGCGGTTATCATTCATCCTGCCGCGGATATTTTCCTTGATGATACGGTGTATCTGCAAATCAGGATATCTGCGGATTGGTGATGTAAAGTGACAATAATAATTTGCCGCCAGTCCAAAATGTCCTGTACATGCTGTTGTATATCGTGCCTGTTTCATAGAGCGCAGTGTCAGTCTGCTTATCAGGGATTCTTCATCTGTGCCATCCACCTTCATCAAAAGCTTCTGAAGCTCCTTTGGGTGTACCTCATCAGCTCCAATATGAAGCGTATAGCCAAAATTATTGATAAATGTGGAAAGCTTTGCGATTTTTTCTGAGTCCGGCTTGTCATGTGTTCTGTATACAAAAGGTATTTCCTGCCAGAAATAATCCTCAGCCACAGTTTCATTTGCTATAAGCATAAAATCCTCAATGAGCTTTGTTGCCACATTTCTGTCATACGGCTTTATATCTATCGGATGACCATCTTCATCGAGCACAACTTTAGTCTCCGGAAAGTCAAAGTCTATAGAACCTCGTTTCATTCTCTTTTTGCGTAGAATTGCTGCAAGCTCTGCCATTTTTTCAAACATAGGCACAAGCTCCTTATATTCTTCAATCACAGCGGCATCCTTATCTGCAAGAATCTTTTTTACATTTGTGTATGTCATCCTGCGGTTTGTCTTTATGACTGTCTCTGCAATCTTATGATCGATAACTTCACCCTTTTTATTTATTGTCATAATGCAGGAAAGAGCCAGCCTGTCACATCCCTCATTCAAGGAGCATATGCCATTTGAAAGCTCTCTTGGAAGCATCGGAATTACTCTGTCTACAAGATAAACCGATGTTCCTCTCTTAAGTGCCTCCACATCAAGGGCACTGTGCTCCTGCACATAATTCGACACATCTGCTATGTGTACTCCAAGTACATAATTGTCGCCATCCATGTATAAAGACACGGCATCATCAAGATCCTTTGCATCCTCTCCGTCTATCGTGACCATCATCCAGTCGCGTAAATCCATCCTGCCGGCGATATCCGCAGGTGTCACATCCTTTGCCACATTCTGCACCTGATGCATGATTTTCTCCGAAAAATCCACCGGCAGATCATAAGCCTTTACTATAGAAAGAATATCTGTACCCGGGTCATCTATATGTCCGATTATTTCAACAACCTTGCCCTCCGGCTTTTTGCCCTTTTTACCATAGCTTGTGATTTCAACCACTACCTTATGGCCCGACATAGCACCCTTTGAGCGTTCCTTTGGTATGAAAATATCTGTGCCAAATCTGGTATTGTCAGGCACTGCAAAACCAAAATTATCACTTGCCTCATAGGTGCAGACTACCTGCTTCATACCTCGCTCTATGACGGAAACAACCTTTCCCTCCTTGCGGCGTCCTGTTGTGACAGGTGAGATTGTAATCTCAACAGTGTCCATGTGCATCGCACCATTTACATACTCTGCAGGGATAAAAATATCATCAGGCTCTCCCTCCACAGTGACAAAGCCAAATCCCCTTTGATGCGCTGTGAATACGCCGACTGTCTTTTTAATTTCCGACTTTGAGTATTTCCCGCGCTTTGAGAGTGTTATCCTTCCCTCTGCCTGCAAATCCAAAAGAATCTGTTCAAGCTGTGGTCTGTCCTCTTTTTTTACTCCGAGTACTATGCAAAGTTCCTTGATTTTCATCGGAACATACATGTCATCACACATGAAGTCATAGACCATCTTTTTTCGTGTTTCATATTTATCTATATTACTCATTATCTCTCCTTTTTCGTTGCACCATATGATTTCAAATGCACAGGCTTTAAATAAAATTTCATCATCTGGATGTTGATGCGATAAAAAAGACTGCCGATTTCTCGACAGTCTAAGTATTTACCATATTCCCATATTTAAAGCAATTGAAATAATAAAGAAAAGAACAACACATACAATTGTCGCTTTAACCAGACGTCCTTCCTTTGAACGACCCTTGTTCTTGCCCCAATATGTATCAGCAACTCCGGCGATAGTGCCAAGTCCTGCTGACTTGCCCTCCTGGAAAAGAATAACTATAGTAATTACTAAACTGACGATTATAAATAATACCGATAAAACAATTTTTAAAGTTGCCACGATAAGACCTCCTAATTTCAATTCTAAATAACAGAACTAATATACTACGTTTTTATTGCACAGTCAAGAGTTTTCTTTTTACTCTCTTCTTTTGATAATCTAAACCATTTTTTAATATTATACATTTTTCCATTTTATTTTACAAGAAAATACATTATAATATAATTAAAAAAGAAACAACTTTATATTTAGGAGATTTTTATGAAGTGCATACTGTATAAAAAAGCACTTCCACTCATATTATTATCATGCCTTTTGCTTGGTGCATGCGGTAATTCCAAAAATGACGATGTATCTAAGGAGCCTCTTTCCCATACTTCTACCGAAAAGGGCACCTGGGACTCTGCTCCAAAGGTGCTTACTCCAACTGCCGACGGCACACAGGTCTATACCTGTGATGTGGCTACTATCGATGCTTCAAACAGCGGCAGCGGCTATATCATAGTGAATTATCACGGTTCTAATCAAAAGGTCAAGCTTCAGATAACCGGGCCTGACGGTGTCACGTACACCTTTGATCTGCATGGAGGAAATGAAGTGTTTCCTCTGGTTGCTTCAAGTGGTTCGTATACTGTAACCGTGTTTGAAAATGTTGAGGGGACACAATATGCCACCGTGCTGTCGCAGGTGATTTCTGTCTCCATCACCGATGAATTCGGACCGTATCTGTACCCTAACCAGTATGTAAATTTCACTGCCGATTCTCTGGCTGTGAAGGAAGGCAGCTCACTGGCGTACTACTGCAGCAGCGATACTGAGGTCGTGGAAAGTGTATACAATTATATCATTTCAAACTTCAAATACGACTATGACAAGGCTAAAAATGTCAAAAGCGGCTATCTGCCTGATGTGGACAAGGTCTTTACCGAAAATACCGGTATATGCTTTGACTATGCGGCAGTCATGGCCACAATGCTAAGGACTCAGGCTATTCCCACACGTTTAGAGGTAGGATATGCCGGTGAAGAATATCATGCCTGGATCAGTACTTATATAAAGGACAAGGGCTGGATAAACGGCATCATCGAGTTTGATGGTACCTCATGGAACATGCTGGATCCAACATTTGCATCTACCAGTGATTCGCCAAAGAAGTTCATAGCACAAAAAAATGATTACATTACCAAATACGTCTATTAGGAGGACATAAATGTCTAGAAAATCCAAGATTTTGAGCAATGCAGAGCTTTCTGCCTTCTGTCAGCAGATTTCTCTTATCATAGCAGCCGGGCTGCCTACATACTATGGTGTTTCCATATTATGTGATGAAGCACCTGATAAGCAGACACATGATCTGCTTGAGCAGATATATAAGCCAATGGAGCTTGGTGCAACGCTTCACAGTGCACTTAAAGATACAGGATACTTTCCAAAATATATGATTAATATGATACAGCTGGGTGAAGAAACCGGCCGTCTTGAAGAGGTCTTAAACTCACTCTCAAAGTACTATGACCGCGAAGACGAAATAGCTTCAGGCATCAAAAGTGCCGTTGCCTATCCTCTCGTGCTTTCTGCAGTGATGATTGCCGTTATTGTCGTAATGATTGCCAAGGTTTTACCTGTATTCTCACAGATATATGCAGAGCTTGGAAGTGAGCTTACCGGCACCGCTGCCGTGCTCATGAAGCTCAGTGAATACATCAATAGATATCTGCTTATCATTATAGCTGTCATGCTCTTTGCCGCACTGGTTCTTTTTATATTTTTTAAGACACGCTTCGGAAAAAAGCTCCTTATGAAAACTGCCCTTTCCATGTCAATCGCATCCAGCCGCTTTGCAAACTGCATGTTTTTAGCACTCTCAAGCGGACTCGACACAGACCGTGGTCTTGATCTGGCACAGGCTCTTGTAAACAATCCTGTCCTTGATTCTAAAATAAATGACTGCCGTAAAAATATATCTAACGGCGAGACATTTTCTGAGGCACTGCTGCACTCCAATATTTTTTCAAAGATGTACTCAAGCTGGATTGCAATCGGCAGCAAAACCGGGTCTATGGACGAGGTCATGCAGCATATATGTACATCCTGTGAGGATGACACAGATGCAAGGCTGTCACGATTCATATCAGTGATTGAACCTGCCATGGTTATCCTGCTTTGTATATTCATTGGCTTCATACTAGTATCATTTTTACTCCCACTGCTTGGAATTATATCAAGCATAGGATAGCTTACGGAGGCACAGCATGCTGTTTTTTGTTCAGAAAAAGAAATCAACCATATGGAAATTCATACCAATTGTGCTTTTAGCCGCATGTACCGTTTTGTTTAGTGCTTTCTCTTCAAAGCTGTCAGATGACAATACCAAAAGAAGCAAGAGCACGCTGGAACGCGCCCTCACACGAAGTATCACACAGTGCTATGCTCTTGAGGGAACATACCCTCCTGACATAAATTATCTAACAGACCACTATGGTCTCACCTACGACAGCGACTATTATTACATAGACTATCAATACATCGGCTCCAATCTGCGTCCCGATGTGACAATAATAGAGAGGAAATAACCCATGTTCAAGCTAAAATCAAAATCACATCAGGCTGACAGTTTTTTTGTGATGCTTTTGTTTTTTCTTTTTGCGCTGACTGCTTTTATCCTCGTGCTGATTGGCGTAAAGCAATACAAGTCCACTGCCAATGCCATGAATTACAACTACGAGGTACGCACTGTCACATCTTATCTGCGCGAAAAAGTCAGACAGAATGATTCTGACGCTGCAATCAGTGTAGAAACAATAAATGGCACAAAGGCTCTATGTCTGAAAAACACAATAAATGACATCGTGTATAATACCTTCATATACTATTATGACGGTTCTCTAAGAGAGCTCTATGTACAGGATGGTTCCTCATACAGTCTGGACAGCGGACAAAGGATTGTCGAAATCGGGGGACTTGACATGACAGAAACCACCGACAAAATGATTACCGTAACTATCACCGATACATCCGGTGGTACTACCGATACCTACTGCTCCGTCAATTCCGACTAACCATCGTCTGACAATAAATGCAGCAATATCACGTACACCGCTCCCCGATATGTCACTCGATGCCACACAAACTTACATACCACAAGGAATAAACCATGATTTCAACAAAGCTTAAACAATCGAAAAACAGAATATTCCTGCTTGAGATTACCATTAATCTGCTGCTTTTTTCAGCTCTTTTGATTGTGGGACTGCTTTTCTTCATAAAGACCCACAAGCTGACAGAAGAAACTCAGGTGCTGCATGAGGCTGTTAATGCATGCAGCAATGCAGCAAGCGCATACGAACAGGAGCATGGCGATTTAAACGCCGTATCATCACTCTTTGACGGCTCCATCTGTGCAGATGAAAAGCTATTCATTTATCTTGATAAAAGCTATCATCCATGTGATAAGGATGATGCCGCATACAAGGTTATTGTAAGCAGGCTTGGGCAGGATGCCTACGGAGTACAAAAGGCTGACATAGAGTTTATAGCAGCAGACAGCCACTGTGTATACAGCATTACTGCGTGCAGCTATACTGCACTTTCCTCTGATGGAAGGACGGTGAGCACCCCATGAAAAAAAGAAGAGAGTTTTCAAATTTCGGTTTTTCCACCATCCTGCTTACTTTTTCCATGATATGCATTGTCACGTTCTCTGCACTCGCCTTTGTCACAGCAAACTCTGACTATAAGCTGAGCAAACGCGTTGCTGATAACAACAGCTCGTATTACCGTGCATGTGAAAAGGTATGGGATGAGATATCACAGATTGATACCATTCTTGCATCCGCCTACGATGGCAGTCCTGATAAAGCAGCATACTATGAGGCCATAAAGACTGCTCTATCAGACAACGATACTGCCATAAATAAAAACCTCGCTGAAAATGAATCAAACGGCAAGGTTACCGGTCTGACCTATACTATCACCTGTACTGTAAGCGATACGCAGACTCTCACTGTAAAGCTTGATATCAACTATCCTGTCCACAGGCAGGATGCTTTTTATAAAATAAAACAATGGAAGCTCAATACCGACACAGCTTTCGAGGAAAATGATACACTAAACTTAATTGGAGGAAACTAAAATGGATGTTAAAAAGATATTAAAGGAAGCGACTGACAACGGAGCATCGGATATTTTCATAGTGGCCGGCCGCCCTCTCACATACAAATCAAAGGGAGTGATGGAGTGCCTCAATGAAATCAGAATGATTCCAAAAGAAACCTTTGAATTTGTCACATCAATCTATGCTCTTGCCGAGAGGGATATTTCAAAATTTGAGGAAACCGGAGATGATGACTTTTCCTTCGCTATACCGGGAGTATCACGTTACAGAGTGAGCACTTTCAAGCAGCGTGGCTCTTACTCTGCTGTCATCCGTGTTATCTCATTCACACTGCCAAAGCCAAGCGATTTACATATACCGGATTCTGTTATGGAGCTTGCGGAAACAAACAACGGCATGGTGCTGGTTACCGGCCCAGCCGGAAGCGGTAAATCTACCACACTTGCATGTATTATTGATCAGATCAACCATGAGAAGGAAGAGCATATTATCACTCTTGAGGATCCTCTTGAGTTTTTACATCGTCATGACAAATGTATTGTGTCACAGCGTGAAATCAACACAGATACAGAAAGCTATCTCACTGCACTTCGCGCCGCACTCCGCCAGAGTCCTGACGTCATATTGCTTGGAGAGATGCGAGACTATGAGACCATCAATACAGCTGTCACAGCGGCTGAAACCGGTCATCTCATATTTTCATCATTGCACACAATTGGTGCCGCAAATACCATTGACCGAATAATCGATGCGTTTCCTGCTTCCCAGCAGCACCAGATAGCCATCCAGCTTGCATCTGTGCTGCAGGCTGTCGTCTGCCAGAAGCTTTTACCTGCCACAAACGGTGAGATGGTGCCTGCTTTTGAAATCATGGTACTCACGCCTGCAATAAGGAACTTAATCCGTGAAGGCAAGGTCCATCAGATTGACGGTATCATCTACACCTCTGCAGCTGAGAATATGATTGCAATGGATACAAGCATCTTCAATCTGTACAAGGCCGGTGTAATCAGCAAGCATGTGGCAATCAGCGAGGCCACCAACCCTGAGATGATGACAAAGAGAATTAATTTAAACTAACTTCATACTTGACGGATAATATATAAAACCCCGGCATATAAACCATGAAACAGGTTTATATGCCGGGGCTTTTCATTTAGATAAATATGTTAACACAAGCAACTTACCGTTATCTATACTTTCGATATTATACGTTAATCTCTGCCTTTACTCCACTCTCGTCCTTATGTGCTTCAAGCACCGGATTAACTACATCACGCAGATATACTTCTACCTGACGAGGTGCACGTCCCACATAGAGCTCAGGCTTAAGATTCTTTTCGATATCAGCCTTTGTCAATCCGAATGCAGGATCTGCAGCGATTAAGTCTACGAGGTTATTTTCTTTTCCCTCTTCCTTTACTGTCTTTCCGGCCTGCATTGAGAGCTGTCTGATTTTCTCATGGAGCTCCTGACGATTTCCGCCGTTCTTTACAGCATCCATCATGATATTCTCTGTTGCCATGAATGGTATCTCTGCCATAAAGTGCTTTTCAATAACCTTTGGATATACTACCAATCCATCCACCACATTTAGGCAGAGGTCAAGTATTCCGTCTATTGCAAGGAAGCCCTCAGGTATTGAAAGACGCTTGTTTGCTGAATCATCAAGTGTTCTCTCAAACCACTGTGTAGCCGAGGTAATTGCAGGATTCATTACATCTGCAAGAACATATCTTGAAAGAGATGCTATTCTCTCACTTCTCATAGGATTTCTCTTGTATGCCATGGCTGATGAACCTATCTGATTCTTCTCAAACGGCTCCTCTACTTCCTTAAGATGCTGGAGCAGTCTGATATCGTTTGACATCTTTGTAGCTGATGCAGCAATGCCTGCGAGTACATTTACCACTCTTGTATCTACCTTACGGGAATATGTCTGGCCTGACACCGGATAACACTCCTTAAAGCCCATCTTCTTTGCGATCATCGGATCTATCTTGTCTATTGTCTCATTGTCTCCGTCGAAGAGCTCAAGGAAGCTGGCCTGTGTTCCTGTAGTGCCCTTTGAGCCAAGGAGCTTTAATGTGCCCTGCACATACTCTAAATCCTCGAGATCCAGCATAAACTCATTTAACCACAGTGTGGCACGCTTTCCAACTGTTGTCGGCTGTGCCGGCTGGAAATGTGTAAATGCAAGAGTTGGCTGATTCTTATACTTATCAGCAAAGTTTGCAAGCTCTGCAATAACACTTATGAGCTTTTTGTGAACAAGCTTTAATGCTTCATTCATGATGATGATATCTGTATTGTCACCTACATAGCATGAGGTTGCTCCAAGATGTATAATTCCTGCTGCCTTAGGGCACTGCTGTCCATATGCATAGACATGGCTCATTACATCGTGACGCACAAGCTTCTCACGCTCCTTTGCCACATCATAATTGATGTCATCCACATGTGACTTTAATTCATCAATCTGTTCCTGTGTGATAACCGGCTTACCATCCTGTGAAAGCCCAAGCTCCATCTCAGTCTCTGCAAGAGCAATCCAGAGCTTTCTCCAAGTGGTAAATTTCATATCCTGCGAAAAAATATACTGCATCTCTTTGCTGGCATAACGCTCAGAAAGAGGACTTGTGTATCTGTCTGTACTCATATTCTCTCCTTTATTAGCGATTAAGCATTTTTCTCTCGAGGTCTATTTCTTTATCAAAATACTCGCCTCTGATATCATCCTTCGGTGGCTCCATCGGATATTTTCCTGTGAAACAGCCCATACAGATTGGCAGTCCCTCTACCATCTCATCAAGTCTGTCAATTCCAAGGTAGCCTAAAGAATCTGCACCTATAATCTGTCTGATATCCTCAATAGTCCTGTTGTAAGCGATAAGCTGCTCTCTTGCAGGAATATCTGTACCGAAATAGCAAGGCCATAAGAATGGCGGTGAACTGATGCGCACATGCACCTCTGTGGCACCCGCCTCTCTTAACATTCGCACTATTCTGTCTGAGGTTGTTCCTCGCACAATTGAATCATCAATCATAACAACTCTCTTGTCCTTAACAGCCTCCTTTAATACATTGAGCTTTATCTGCACGCTTGATTCACGGCTTGACTGCTTAGGCTTGATAAATGTCCTGCCGACATAACCGTTCTTGACAAATGCTGTGCCATATGGAATGCCCGACTCAAGTGAATAACCAAGAGCAGCGGCATTTCCTGACTCCGGTACTCCTGTCACGATATCAGCCTCAACCGGTGAGTCCATTGCAAGGAATCTGCCAGCCTTGATACGGCTGCCGTACACGCTTACTCCGTCAATATGGCTGTCAGGTCTTGCGAAATAAATGTATTCAAACACACATCTGGCCTGTTTTTCAGGGGCAAGTGCCATAGTCATATCAGACTCAATGCCCTTTTCAGGAGTGATGGTGATAACCTCTCCCGGCTCTACATCCCTGACAAACTCTGCACCGATTGTATCAAGCGCACAGGTCTCAGATGTAACGATATATGCATTGTCTCTCTTTCCGATGCAAAGAGGCTTAAAACCAAATGGGTCTCTGGCTGCAATAAGCTTTCTCGGGCTCTCAACCACAAGTGCATAGGCTCCCTTAAGCTTCTGGCAGGCACGTCTGACCGCCTCCTCCGCTGTTTTTGAGTTGAGACGTTCTCTGGCGATATGATAAGCTATAACCTCAGAATCGATTGTGGTCTGGAAAATAGCTCCTGTATACTCAAGCTCCTTGCGAAGCTCCTTTGCATTTATGAGGTTTCCGTTGTGTGCCATGGCAAGTGTGCCCTTGACATAATTTAATACGAGAGGCTGTGCATTCTCACGTGTTGATGAGCCCGCTGTTGAATAGCGCACATGTCCCACTCCGATATCTCCCTTCATAGGCTCTAAGATATCAGGAGTAAATACCTCATTTACAAGGCCCATACCCTTGTGTGTGGTCACCTTTCCCTTTGGTCCGTGTGTATCACTCACTGCAATACCACAGCTTTCCTGTCCTCTGTGCTGAAGCGCAAAAAGACCATAATAGATAGTAGATGCGACATCTCCTCCATCAAAGTCATACATGCCGAACACACCACACTCCTCATGAAGCTCATCAAATACATGGTTATGCTCGTCAATATCAGAACACCTTTCTAATTTTGTACCGGTATGACTTTTTGTATCTATACTAGTATTTATATACTGATTTATGTTATTGTCCTGGTTCATAATATCTCCGTTTATAATTGCGAAATAGTAACGCGGAATAAATAATATATTAGCGGCTGAATTTGCTTCCTGTAAGAAGCTCAAATGCCTCTTTATATTTCTCTACAGTCTTCACAACAACCTCATCAGGTAAAAGAAGGTCATTGTCCGGATTTGCCTTAAGCCAGTCTCTTACATACTGCTTGTCAAATGAAGGCTGTCCCTGTCCAGGCTTATATCCATCAAGTGGCCAGAAGCGTGAGCTGTCAGGTGTGAGCATCTCATCGGCAAGCACTACCTCACCCTGCTCATTTAAACCAAACTCAAACTTGGTATCTGCGATGATGATGCCCTTTGTAAGAGCATACTCTGCACATTTCTTGTAGAGAGCAATTGTATAATCGCGAATCTTCTCTGCGTACTCTCTGCCCTTCTCAGGATAAATCTTCTCTAATACTTCTACTGATTTTTCTTTTTGACCTATTTCTTCAAATAATCCATTTAAT
>OGMB01001117.1_pt1 | contig 12566 bp, 8 predicted proteins | sample 1573001 | NCBI WGS metagenome assembly OGMB01 (sample SAMEA2581921, study PRJEB24529) | metagenome | biome: Human gut stool | place: China | collected 2011
TAGCTGTTTTAAATCCATTTTCTTTCAAATAACAAAACATCTTATATTTATCAAAAGCTAGCTCCACTTGCTCATATTCTGAAACTAATGGTATAGTTCCTATATTTAAAAATCTTGTTTTATTTTTTGCAATTAAACTTATTTCTGGATCAATTAAAGTAAATAAAGCATCAACTTTTTCTTTTTTACATATATCTAATATAATATCCAAGTATTTAGGGTCGCTCATTGCTGGCACTATGTAAAATTTATCTGCTTCATATATAGCTGGTGCTAGTTCACTCATATCTGTTGCTATTATTTTTCCACTATTTCCTACCTCATTTTTAAAGTATTGAACAATTTTATTTCTTGTTCCTACACTAGTTATTAATATATTCATCCTTTTCTTCTCCTTTGATTTTCCTTATAGCATCTAAATCATGTGATTCTCTTGGGACTTCAATATCATTATGCTTTAACACTGAGCTAATTGTCTTAAATATTATTATTAAATCTTCTTTAAAAGAAATACTATTGACATATTTTAAATCCATTTCAAATCTTTCATTCCAATCTAAATTATTTCGACCACAAATTTGAGCTAATCCGGTTAATCCCGGTCTAACATCATGTCTATGTTTTTCTTCTTCTGTATAATATGGTAAATATTTTACTAGCAGAGGTCTTGGCCCAACTATTGCCATATCGCCTTTTAAAATATTTATCAATTCAGGCAATTCGTCCAGGCTTGTACTTCTTAAAAGTTTTCCAAAGTTAGTTAAGCGCTCTGAGTCTGGTAAAAGATTACCATTTTCATCCTTTTTATCTGTCATTGTTCTAAATTTATATAATGTAAAAATCTTTTCATCTTTACCAGGTCGTTGTTGCTTAAATATTATTGGGTTACCTAGCTTTATTCTAACTAATATTGCAACTATTAACAATATTGGTGATAATATTATTAGTGCTATTAAGCTTAGAATAAAGTCTAACATTCTTTTAAAATATTTTGCATACATATGCAATCAATCCCCTTTTGTTTTTTATTACTTCAATCTTTCAAATTTAATTTTGGTATGCTTTTGTTTTATATAACTATTTCCATAGATTTTTTATAATTTCAATCACTCTATCTTGCTCTTCTTCAGTCATTTTTGTATCAGATGGTAGGCATACTCCTCTTTCAAATAAATCTTCTGATACTGCATTTTCTTTAACTTTTATAAAATCATTTTCTTTAAACACTGGTTGCATATGCATTGGCTTCCATACTGGTCTTGATTCTATATTTTCTTTTTCTAATGTTTCCATTATATCTAATGGTTTTACTTTCGAATTTTCTTTTAATGTAATTACTGATAACCAATGATTTGGTTTTGTATCTGCTAATATTGGTTGCATTTCTATATCGCTTATTTCTTTAAATCCTTCTTTGTATCTGTTATATATATTTGTTTTTTGCTTTATTCTTAAATCTAATACCTTTAATTGTCCTCTACCAATTCCAGCTACTATATTGCTCATTCTATAGTTATACCCTATTTCTTCGTGTTCATAATGTCTTGCTTTTTCTCTACTTTGAGTTGCCCAAAATCTTACTTTTGCTATTTTTTCTTCATCTTCTGATACTAGCATTCCTCCACCGCTTGTTGTTATTATTTTGTTTCCATTAAATGAGTATATTCCATACTTTCCAAACGTTCCAGTTTGTTTTCCTTTATATGTTGCTCCTAAACTTTCTGCTGCATCTTCTACTAATGGTACTTTATGTTTATCACATATTTCTTTTATTTTGTCTATTTTAGCTGGTGTCCCATATAAATGAACTACTATTACTGCTTTTGGATGTGGATATTTTTCAAATGCTTTTTCTAATGCTTCTGGATCCATATTCCATGTATCTTTTTCACTATCTATAAATACTGGTGTTGCATCTTGATATATTATTGGATTTGCAGTTGCTGAAAATGTTAAACTTGAACAAAATACTATATCTCCTTTTTTTACTTCTAATGCTTTAAATGCCATATGTATTGCTGCCGTTCCTGCTGATAAGGCTGCTGCATGTTTTATTCCTACATATTCTGCTAATTTCTCTTCAAATTTGTTTACATTTTCTCCTAATGGTGCAATCCAATTAGTGTCAAATGCTTCTTTTACATATTCTCTTTCATATCCTTCATCAGACATATGTGGTGATGCTAAAAAAATTCTCTTTTCCAATTATATTTTCCTTCTTTCTTATCTTATAAGTTTACTCTGTCATTTTTGTTCTTTAAAAGTTGGCACAATTTCTTTAATTACTCTTTTTATTTCGTCTTTTTGTTCATTATTGTAATTCTGAAGTAAATTTCTTAATTCTTTCAATTTATATTGTATCATATTCATATCAATTTTCATAGGCTCTGCAATATAAATTTTATCATTTTTTGTTGATTGTAATCCTTCTTCAGACATCAATAACTCTTCATATAATTTTTCTCCTGGTCTTAACCCTGTTATTTTTATTTGTATATCAACATTTGGCTCTAGTCCTGATAATTTAATTAGTTTTACTGCCATATCATATATTTTCACTGGTTCTCCCATGTCAAGTACAAATATTTCTCCTCCTTTAGCTGTTGACATTGCTTGCAATACTAGTGATACTGCTTCTGGTATTGTCATAAAAAATCTTGTAATTTCCTTATGTGTTACTGTTACTGGTCCTCCATTTGCTATCTGTTTTTTAAATAATGGCACTACTGAACCATTGCTTCCTAATACATTTCCAAATCTTACAGCTACATATTCAGTGTTACTGTCCTTATTTTTTGCTTGCACTATCATTTCGCATAATCTTTTTGTTGCTCCCATTATATTAGTTGGATTTACTGCTTTATCTGTTGAGATTAATATAAATCTTTTTACTCCATATTTTTCTGCACAATTAGCAACATTATATGTTCCAAATACATTGTTTTTAATTGCTTCTAGTGGGCTTGTTTCCATTAGTGGTACATGTTTATGTGCTGCTGCATGAAATACTAAATATGGTTTATATTCACTAAATATTTCGTTTAATCTTTCTGTTTCTCTTACACTTGCAACTATTGCATCTATTTTTATCTTTGGATAATTAAATTTTAATTCTTGTTCTATATCATATAAATTATTTTCATAAATGTCTACTATAACTAATTTCTCTGGCTTAAATTTTATTATCTGTCTGCATAATTCTGAGCCTATTGAACCTCCTCCACCTGTTACTAATATTACTTTGTCTTTTATCAATTCTCCTATATTTTTATTATTTAATTTTATAGGTTCTCTTCCTAGTAAATCTTCTATTTGTACATCTCTAAAATTTTGTTCTAGAGGTTTATTTTTTATTAATTCTTTTGTTCCTGGTAAAATTCTTACTTTACATCCTGTTTCTTGGCAAATCTCTAATATCTTTTTTCTATCTTCTTGTGAAATATTTGATATTGTAAAAAATATAACTTCTACATTATTTTCTCTGCAAATTCTTGGTATATCATAACGTGTCCCTAGTATTTTATTTCCTGATATTGCATAATTTACTTTGTTTGTGTTATCATCTATTAATCCTATTACTTTATATGTATCTTTCATACTACTTTTTATGGTCTCTAATAATATTCTAGTTGCATTTCCTGCTCCTATTACTAGTACATTTTTCTTTTCTGTATCTTCTTCAGTATCTTTATATTGACTTGTTAATATCATTCTAATAAATACTCTATATCCTATTATTACAGGCATTATGATAAGTTCTGCTATTAAATTTACTCTTTCGTTTGCAATTGGTATTACTTTTAAAAGATTAAAAATTATCATTATAGTGCAAGATATTGAACATGCCAAAATATATACTAAATAATCACTACCATTTTCATATCTTGTTATATTATGGTATGTCCTAAAGCTTGTTAATACAATCTGATAAATCAATGTTGCTAATATAATTGTATCTATTATATTTTTTTGCATTTCTTTAGATAATTCCACCTGGTTTTCTATAATAATTACAGCAACATAATATGCTGCTGTAATTATTATAATATCCATCATCCTTAAAAAAACGTTTCTATGTTTCTTTATTAATTTCACTTTTATTTTCCCCTCTTGTTTTAAGTTATTTTGTATATCCTGTTTTTGCAATTATGTCATTGCTTATTTGTTTTATCGTATCTGATGGCGAATAATCCTTTTGTTCAAATACCTCTTGATGTAATCTAGTTACATTACTTTCTAATGTAATTGGAATTCCATACCATCTATCCATAGTTTTTCCTTTTGTATCATATGGCCAGCCTAAACTTTCCGTTATTTTAAAGTTTGGAGCACTTGGCAATAATCCAAATATATCATTTGCTGTTATATTTGTATATACTCTTGGTAACACTTGGTCTACAAGTGTATTTAATTGACTAATATTAAATGTCTTTACTTTGTTTACTACTGCAGTTAATACATCTCTCATTCTTTCTGTTCTTTTATAATCTCCACCTGTTGCATATCTAATTCTTGCATATGCTAATGCTTGTTCTCCTGTTAAATTATATGTTCCTGCCTTTGTTATTCCAGATATATGAGGTACTTCTTCTGCTGTTATATTCATTGATATTCCTCCTATGTCGTCTATAATTTCTTTTACAGCATCAAAGTTTACAGTTACAAATTCTTTAATATTTAAATCTAAATTAGTATTTAAAGTCTTTATAGCAAGTGGTGCCTCTCCATATGAATATGCATGTGTTATTTTATCAAGTCCATGCCCTTCGATTTGAACATATGTATCACGATAAACAGAAACTAGTTTTACATCCTTGGTTTTATTATTAATACTAGCTATTATAATACAATCACTTCTATTTCCTTTTTCATATGTATCTTCTCTCGAATCTATTCCAAATATTGCTATATTTCTATAATCAGCTAATTGTTCCTCTGCTTGTGTTGAAACATTCAAATCATTTTCATCTATATCCACTTTTTGTAATTTTGATAATTTACTATTTATATACCAATATGTTCCACCTATTATTATTGCCAATATAAGAACTAGTACTAGTACAATTATTCCAAAAGCTGTTAAACCTTTTTTATGTTTCTTTTCCTTTGACATTTTATTTCCCTCTTTCTAAATATTTTTTGAAAAAGACTATTTTTTTATTACTACATTTTATTTGGCATTTCTATACCAAGCAAGTTAGCTCCTATTTTTAGCACTTGTCCTACTGCATAAGTTAAATAGACTCTTGCATTTTGTGTATCTTTATTTTCTGTTATAATTTTATTCTCATTGTAAAACACACTATATGCTTTTGCTAAATCTATTAAATATCTTGCAAGAATAGATGGTTCTTCTTTTTCTGTTACTTGTTTTAATACATTCTCAAAATTGTATATTAATTTTATTATATTTTGTGAATACTCATCTAATAATTCTTTTATTTGTACACTTTTTAATTCTGGTATTTTCCCTGCTTTTTCTATTACACTTTTTGTTCTTACATATGTGTATTGTATATATGGTCCTGTTTCTCCTTGGAAGTTTAATATTTGATCCCATTCAAATATTTCGTCTTTTACTCTACTATTTGATAAATCGTTAAATATTACTGCTCCTATTCCTACTTTTTTTGCTATTTCTTCCTTGTTTTCTAAACTAGGATTTTTTTCTTCTATTATTATTTTAGCTCTCTGTATTGCTTCATTTAACAAATCCTCTAATTTTATTACTTTTCCCTCTCTTGTTGACATCTTTCCTGTTGGAAGTAATACCATTCCAAAAGGTATATGTTGTAATCCATCTGTATATTTTTTGTCTATTCCTAGTAATTTTGCTACTTCAAATACTTGCTTAAAATGTAGTACTTGTTCATATGAAGTTAAATACAAAGCTTTATCAAAATCATATGTTCTTGCTCTATATAAAATTGCTGCTAAATCTCTTGTTGCATATGTTGTAGAACCATTAGATTTTTCTATTATACATGGAGTATTTATTCCTTTATCTTCTAAGTCAATAATTTTTGCTCCTTGTGACGAAATTAGTTTTCCTGTTTTTTCTAATATTTCTATAACTTCTGGCATTTTATCTGAATAAAAAGCTTCTCCATTCCATGAGTCAAATTCACTACCTAATAAATCATATACTTTTTGAAATTCTTTTAAGCTTAAACTCTTAAATTTTTCCCATAGTTCTACACAATATTTATCTCCATCTTCTAACTTTTTAAAATTATTTCTGCATTCTTCTAAGACTTTTTCGTCCTCTTTACATAGATTATTTATTCTTATATATATTTTAGTTAATTCATCTATTGGATTTTCTTCTATATTATATTCCTGTCCCCAAAGTTTATAGCCTTCTATTAATTTTCCAAATTGTGTTCCATAATCTCCCAAATGGTTTATTCCTGTTACATTATATCCTAAATGCTTGTATATTTTATATAATGCTCCTCCTATTACTGTTGAACGCAAATGTCCAATATGAAATGGTTTAGCTATATTAGGTGATGAATAATCTATTACTATATTTTTCCCTTTTCCAATTTTAGACTTTCCATAGTTATCTCTATTATTTTCTATTTGATTTAACACTTCTTTTGTTATTATATCTTTATTTATATAGAAATTTAGATATCCTCCAACTACCTCCATTTTTTCTATTTCTTCTGGTGTAGTTTCTATTTTTTCCTTTATTTCATTAGCAATTACTGGAGGAGCCTTTCGTAACTCTTTTGCAAGACGAAAACATGGAAATGCATAATCTCCATTTTGGGAATCTTTTGGCATTTCTATATAGCTTTCTAATTCTTTTTCATTTAAGTTTGTTGCATCTGCTAATATTTCTGCTATTTTTTCTTTAAAGTCTATCATGTTTTTTCCTCTCTTTTAACTATTTTTTTCTATATATCTCCAAGAATCCTTGCACATATCTTCTAGTGTTTTTGTTGCTTCCCATCCTAATTCTTCTTTTGCTTTTTTAGGATCTGCGTAACAAGTTGCAATATCTCCTTCTCTTCTTGGAGCTATTTTATATGGTACCTCTTTTCCTGTTGATTTTTCAAAAGCTTTTACCATATCTAATACACTATAACCATTTCCAGTTCCTAAGTTATAAATATATAACCCTTCTCCTTCTTTTTCCAATTTTTTTAAAGCTGCTACATGTCCTTTTGCCAAATCTACAACATGGATATAATCTCTTACTCCTGTTCCATCTGGTGTATTGTAATCATTTCCAAATACAGATAATTCTTTTAATGTTCCTGCTGCTACTCTTGCAATATATGGCATCAAATTATTTGGTATTCCTTGTGGTTCTTCACCAATTAATCCTGATTCATGAGCTCCTACTGGATTAAAATATCTAAGTATTATTATGTCCCATGAATTATCTGATGCATAAATATCTTTAAGTATTTGTTCAATAAATAATTTTGAACTTCCATAAGGATTTGTAGTTCCTCCTATTTTGCAATCTTCTGTTAATGGTATTCTCTCTGGTTCTCCATACACAGTAGCTGATGAACTAAATATGAATTTTTTTACTCCATATTTTTTCATAGTTTCTAATAAAACTAAACATCCTGATATATTGTTATGATAATATTCTAATGGCTTTTGAATAGATTCTCCAACAGCTTTATAACCAGCAAAATTTAATACAGCTTCTATTTTATTTTCTTCAAATACTTTTTCTAACTTTTCTTTGTCTAAATAATCTATTTCATAAAATTTAAAATCTTTTCCTGATATTTCTTTTATTTTATCTAATACTTCTGGTTTGCTATTTGAAAAGTTATCTATTATAACTATTTCCTTTCCTGCTTTTAATAACTCTACAGCTGTATGACTTCCTATATATCCTGCTCCTCCTGGTAATAATATTGACATATTAAATTCCTCCTTATCTTTTTTTGATTTCAGTTCCTTGTTTTGTATCTTTGATATCATATCCTTTTTGATTTATCAAGTCTCTTAATTCATCAGATTTATTCCATTCTTTATTTTCTCTTGCAATTCTTCTTTTATCAACCAAATCTAATATTTCTTTTGGGATATCTTGTTTTCCTGAATTTTCTTCATTAATCTTAATCCCTAAAATATTATCAAATTTAGTAAGAATTTCTGCAATTTCTGGATTTTTCTTTTCAAATTTAGCAGCTTCCCAAACGAAGCTCATTGCAAGAGGCATATTTAAGTCATCATTGATAGCTTTATGAAAGCCTTCTTCTATTTGTTTTAATTTTTCTTTGTCTTCAATTGTTAATTTGTCTGTTCCATTTAAATTTAATTGATAACTATTACGTAATCTTTCTAATGACTTTGATGCCGCCTCTAATCCTTCCCATGTGAAGTTTAGTTTATTTCTATAATGGCATGAATAACTAAATAACTTATATGCTATTGGATCATATCCTTTTTCTATAAAATCTTTAACTAAATATACATTTCCAAGACTTTTTGACATTTTTCCACCATTAATTAGTAAATATTCTCCATGTATCCAGTATCTTGCTGGTATCTTTCCACAAGCACCTTTGCTTTGTGCAATCTCATTTTCATGATGAGTCGGAATTAAATCAATTCCTCCTGTATGAATGTCAAATTGCTCTCCTAAGTATTTTTTTCCCATTGCTGAACATTCTATGTGCCATCCTGGATAGCTTGGTCCCCATGGGCTATCCCATTTCATCAAATGATTTTCTGGTGCTTTTATCCATAAAGCAAAATCATATGGATTTCTTTTTTCCGGATCTGCTTCTATTCTAACTCCTACTTTCTGTTCTTCCAAGTTAATATTCGAAAGTATTGGATATTTGTCTAATTTTGATATATCAAAATAAATTGCTGTTGATGTTTCATACGCATATCCATTTTCTATTAATTTTTCAACATATTCTATCATCTCTTTTATATGTTCTGTTGCTTTGCATATTATTTCTGGTGTTTCTATATTTAATAAATTTAAATCATCAAAAAATAGCTTTGTATAATGTTCTGCTATTTCTAAAGGAGTTTTATGTTCTTCTTTTGCTGATTTTAGCATTTTGTCTTCTCCTTCATCTCCATCTGATACTAAATGTCCAACGTCTGTTATATTCATAACATGCTTTATTTTATATCCATTATATCTCAATACTCGTCTTAAAACATCTTGAAATATATTAGTTCTTATATTTCCTATAGTTGCATTTTTATAAACAGTTGGTCCACAAGAATACATTCTTACTTCTTGTTTGTCAATTGGTATAAATTTTTCTTTTTGTCTTGTAAGTGTATTATAAAAATATATATCCATAAACTTCTCTCCTTTTACTAAAATTGCCAAAAATATTAATTTTGGCAATTTTATTGCTTAATATTACAATATTATGTTCCAGCACCTGGATCTTCAGTTCCAGATGTATTTGTATTCCCACCTGTATTCGTTGTATTTCCACCTGTGCTTGTATTTCCACTTGTATTTGTATTTCCACCTGTATTTGTTGTGGTTTCTGATTCTGTGTTTGTTGTATTATGTTTTGGTTTTTCAGGCTCTTTTGGTTTTTCCTCTGGTTTCTTATGGATATCACAAATTTCTTCAACTTTTGTTCCTGAAGAACTATTTTTTCCATTTACTGGTGTCCAAAGTTTTAATTGTTCTTTTGGTACTGTCGCACCATAATTGTTTACTTTTGTCTCTGGACAATACTCATTTGCTACTTTTCCAGATTCAGTACATAATTTTTGACTTCCATGTCCTTGACATTTTTCAGGTATATTATTTGATGCAAATATTTCTTTATAAGTATCTGTACATCCTGTTGTAGCTAAACATCCTGTTGTTCTACAAACTGTTTGTTCTACAATTCCACTTGGCTTTTGGAAAGATGCATTTGCTAACTTTTTATGAATGTCTGTCATTACTGCATCCCATATTTGACCTGCTGGATTTTGAGAAAATCCTTTTACTTCTTCACTGTCATCATATCCAAACCATGTTGCGGCAGAATAATATGGCGTAAATCCACATAACCATCTGTCATAACTCTTGTCAGTTGTTCCTGTTTTTGCAGCTACATCCATTCCTGATATTTTACAATAAGTAGCTGTTCCTCTTGAACTATTTACTGGCTCTTGAGTTATCTTTTTAGTAAGATATGCTGTTTGTTCTGAAACTGCTCTTACTTGTTCTTGTTTTGGTGTTAATACTGTGTTCCCACTACTATCTACTACTTTAGTATAGAATGTTGGTGTAATATAAATTCCATCATTAGCAATAGTTCCATATGCTGCTGCCATTTCTAATGGACTAACACCGTCTGTCATACCTCCAATTGCTAATGATAATACATTATCTTTTTTATCGTCTAATGAAGTTATTCCCATCTTTTTAAGATATTGAATAGATTTTTCTGGTGTTAATTCTTTCATTATTTTTAAAGCTGGTATGTTTTGTGAAGTTTCTATAAATTGTCTTATATTAATAATTCCTCTATATCTTTCTCCATCATTTTTAGGTGTATATCCTCCACCAAAATCAGTTTTTACGTCATCATATACTGTAGCAGGAGTAATTACCTTTTCTTCTAATGCTGGAGCCACGTCTGCTATTGGTTTTATAGAAGAACCTGTTTGCTTTTTCATTTGAGTTGCCCTATTCCATCCAGCTCCTTCTTTTGTTCCTAAACCACCTGCAATTCCTACAACATTTCCTGTTTTATAATCAATAATAGCCATTCCAGATTGTGTTGTTTGCTTTTTACTAGGGCTCGTCTTTTTATATTTTTCTTTTGCATATTCTTCTTCTAGTCTAGCTTGTATAGTAGAATCTACTGTTGAATGAATAGTTAATCCACTACTATACACATAATTTTCTGCTAATTGTCTTGAAATATCTTTTTCATCCATTACTTGGTTAATTACTTGGTCTATTACTGCATCTGTATGATAAGAATAAGTAGTTCCTGTTGCAATAGCAGCTTTTTCAAATTTTAATCCTTCTTCTGCTTGTTTTACAGCTTCATTGTATTCTTCTTCATTTTGAATATATCCCAATTCTTTCATTTTAGCTAATACTGTTAATACTTTTGATTTTATTCTTTCATCTCTTTTTTCTTCTGTGTCATTACTTGAAGCTAACTTGTATGGATTATAATAATTAGGTGATGAGTTAATTCCTGCTAAAAATGCACATTCTGCTAAACTTAAATCTTTTGCACTTTTATTAAAATAATATTCTGCTCCTAATTCTACTCCATGTAGATTTCCTTCTCCACCCACATATAAAATATTTAAGTATAATTCTAATATTTGATCTTTAGATATCATTCTTTCTACTTGATAAGCTTTTGCCCATTCTTTTACTTTTCTAAAAATTCCTGCAAGTCCTGAAGATTCATCATCTTTTGTTATATTCTTTACTAATTGCTGTGTAATTGTACTACCACCATACGAACTATTACCAGTTACAGTGTGTAATATTGCTCCTGCTGTTCTTTTTAAATCTACTCCATTATGTTTATAAAATCTTTCATCTTCAATTGCAACATATGCTTTTGGTAAGTAATCTGCCATATCTTCAAGTTTAATTACTTTTCTTTTTTCATCACCACTTAAATTAGCAATAACTCCTCCATTTGAGTCTACAACAACTGAATTAGATGCTCCTATTTTTAATTCTTCTTTTGTTATTTCAAAATCGTCTCCAAATAGTCCAAAAAACATTCCTGCTACAATTCCTGCACCTATTACACAAAGTAATAAAAATATAACTAACATTATTTTTATTGCCATTCTCAATTTTGGATGCTTTTTTTCCTTTTTCACTTTTTTCGTTTTTTTATTCTCAACTGGTTTATACATTTTAGTAGAATCATCTACTTTTTTAGCTTTTGCTCTTTTACCAGTTTTTCTTTTTTTATTTTGAGTTCTGTATTTTCTTGTTTTTTCATTACTTTTTTGTCTATTACTTCTATTTTCTCTACTATTATTTGGCATCTTATTCCCTCCTTGCCAATTATAAATTTATGCATGTACATTATATTATATTTTGTAAAAAAAGAAAAGCTTTTAAATAAAATTTTAGTAATTTAGATTAAATATATTACAGTTCATTTAAATAGTATGCATGTTGATCATATACACAGTAAACATTACTTTTTTATATTGTTGATTTATTTCCCACCAATTCTATTATCTTCACTTGGTCCTCGTCAATTCTCTTCATTATAAATTTATACGGTTGTTTTTTTATAATTTTTGCTTCATATATATCCTTCTTATTGTATTTTTCTTTTTTCTCAAAGTCAAATTCATCTTCATATTTAAAACATATCTCGTAATCATTTATATTTATGCCATTAAATCTTTTTTTCTCTATTTTAACATTTCCTTTTAAATTAACAATAATTGCCTCTTCATATATTTGATATTTGTTAATCAGTTCTGTTGGGAAATCAATATTTAAAATTATTTTAGATTTTAAAAGACTTTTTCTTCTATTGTTACTAATTACTAACATAATTCCTTCTTTTTCTAAAATCTGTTTTTCTATTTTCTTAAATTTTTCTATATGATTT